>ERZ1643249.3386-NODE-3386-length-14073-cov-5.548866_pt1 | contig 14073 bp, 10 predicted proteins | sample MGYA00579263_ERZ1643249 | MGnify/ENA primary metagenome ERZ1643249 (study PRJEB29033, sample SAMEA4952264) | chicken gut metagenome | biome: Broiler Chicken; feature: Gastrointestinal Tract; material: Caecum | place: Ireland | collected 2018 | study: Broiler...
AGGCGCCCACGGTCATATACTTGCCATAGGTGCTTCTCAGGTAGCCTTCAAAGCTGCCGGCGCCCAGCTGGGCGGCATAGCTCTTCATATAGGCGATGGAATTGTCCACGGTGGCCTGATCCTCGTCGGTAAAGGTATACCCGGCCTCCTCAGCGGCATTCTCCACAGCGGCCACTTCGGTCAGGTCGGTAATGGCCTGCTCCAGGAAGTAGTCATAGTAGGTCTGGGTCTGCTCCTCGTCCACATACTGCTCACGCAGGTCGGTCTGAGGATCAAAGGAGGCGCCGTTGGAATAGGATTCAACCATGGCCGCGTAGAAATAGTATTCCACATCGTTGACATTATAATTCCGGCCGTCCACGGTGAGGGCGGTGGCGCCGCGCTGGAAAATACCGGAGTGCCACACCAGCAGAATGACTACCAGGATGGCGATGATCACGCCGATGGCGGTATACAATACCGTTTTCTGCTTGGCGGCCTTCTGCTCCCGGAGCTCAGCCCGCTGCTTTTGGGTCAAGCCCTGCTCGGGATCGCTCCGGCGCTGCTTTTTTTCTCTGGATGCGCTCATTTGTTGCTTCAGTCCTCTCGTCAATGTTCCTGCCGTCGGCAGGGGTGGCTGTACATCCAAATCTGTATAGACAAGCCTGTATTATACAGGAAAAGGGCCTGTCTTTCAAGCCTAAAAACCAGTTTTACACTTTGTTCAGATTTGCGGATATAAGAAAACCCCACGAAACCACAGTTTCGTGGGGGCCCCGCTCTGGCCGTGCGGATCCATTTAAAACCTGCACGAAATGGCAGGTGGGTCGCCTCCATGATGTTTCGTTGCTTCCAACTTCCAGCCGTCCCTCGAAGGGGCGCCGGGAGGCCTGCAGTCCGCACCATGAGGGGGCGTCCCGTTTAAGAGATGTGGGTTTAAATAAAACCCGTCACGCACCGAGCAGGAATCATGTTCAGGAATGTTCCTCGTCTTCGTCAGCGAAGAGAGCTTCCATAAACTGCTGATAGACCAGTTCCAGCTCCTCGTCGCTGTCCAGGGTGGAGAGCTGGTCCTCGCCGTCCACATGGACCACCTTCAGGATGATGAGGCCGTTTTCCTCGTCGTCCAGGTCCACCTCTTCCACGCCGTCCTCCTGTTCCTCGCCCTGAATGGCGGGGAAAAAGGCCATATAGGTCTGACCGTTGTAGTCCAGGGTATCAACGTGCTCCAGCTCAAACTCGTTGCCCTCTTCATCGGTAACGGTGATGAAATCAGGGCCAAATTCTTCACTCATAGATGGCACCATACCTTCCTTAGTGTCGTCTCTATTGTAGCTTGTAGTTGAGTAAAATGCAAGAGCAGGACGTGCTAAAATTTTTTTGAATCACGGAATGGATACAAAAAAGCCGGGAAAGAGGGTGGACAACAGGTGAGAACGTGATATAATAACATCGATTCTCTGTAAGCTTTAGTTTCAGATAGCAGTATCAAAAGCCTGCTTACCCAATACGGAGGTGTCATTTTGCCGTCAAGATCCAATCAAAGTCCCCGGCCGCCCAGGCGCCGGAGCGAAAAGACCTGCAGTCCCGCGATGCATATCCTGGGAATCGTGGGCAAGGTGGTGGGGACCTTCCTGCTGGTCATGCTGATCACCGGGATCATCCTCGTCTGCTTCGCCATGGTCTATATCAAAACAGTCATCCTGCCTCAGGCCCATCTGGACGCCAATTTTGATATGAACCTGACCAGCACCATCTATTATATGAACCAGGAGACGGGAGAATACGAGGAACATTTTTCCCTTCACGGTACAGAGAACCGTAAGAAAGTGACCTACGATCAGATCCCGGAAAATCTGGTCAACGCCACCATTGCCATTGAGGATGAGCGATTTTTGACCCACAATGGCGTGGACTGGAAGCGTACCCTCAACGGCGTGCTGCTCATGTTCACCGGAAAGGATATCCAGGGCGGCTCCACCATTACCCAGCAGCTCATTAAGAACGCCACTCAGTATGACGACGTTACCGTTAAGCGTAAGATCCTGGAGATCTTTACCGCCCTGGACTTTGACGCCACCTACTCCAAGGAGCAGATCATGGAGTGGTATCTGAATCTGATCTATCTGGGCGGCAACTGTTACGGTGTGGCAACCGCCGCCGAAAACTACTTTGGCAAGGACGTGTCCGAGCTGAGTCTGGCCGAGTGCGCCAGCCTCATCAGCATCACCAATAACCCCACCCTGTACGGACCCAACTCCACCGTGCGCATCACCAATGAGGAGACCGGCGAGGTTACCACCGGCCGGGAGCGCAACAAGCAGCGCCAGGAGCTGGTGCTGTGGAAGATGCTGGACCTGGGCATGATTTCCCAGGAGGAGTACGATGAAGCTGTGGCGGAGGAACTGGTGTTCACCCGCAGCGAAGATGAAAAGAAGCCCAGTACCATTTACAACTGGTACGACGAGCAGGTCATCACCGATGTGATCAACGACCTGATGGAGGAATATGGCTACTCCGAGCAGCTGGCGGAGAACATGGTGTACTCCGGCGGCCTGAAGATCTACGCCTGTGTGGATACCCGCATCCAGTCCATTGTGGAATCGGTCTATTACGATCAGAACAGTCTGGTGCTTACCTCCTCCAAGGGACAGGATATCCAGTCCTCCATTGTCATCATTGACCCCGAGGGCAATGTGGTGGGCCTGGCGGGCGCCCTGGGCGAAAAGACGGCCAACCGGGTGCTCAATATGGCCAGCGGCACTGTCCGTCAGCCCGGTTCCTCCATCAAGCCCCTGTCGGTCTATGCGCCGGCCATTGAACTGGGTCTGATTACCCCGGCCTCGGTCTATGCCGATGAACCGGTGCGTGTGCTCAACGGAAAGAACTGGCCCCTGAACAACCCCCAGACCTACCGCGGTGATATTACGGTCAATACCGCTGTGGAGGTGTCCTCCAACCCTGTGGCGGTGCGTATTCTGGAGGAGATGGGGGCGGAAACTTCCTTTGACTTTGTGGAGCAGAATTTCCACATTGATCTGGAGGAGTCCTATCTGAGCAACGGCGAGGTCAAGAACGACTACGGTTCCAGCCAGCTGGCCCTGGGCGGTCTGACCCACGGTGTCAGCGTGATGGATATGGCGGCTGCCTACTCGGTGTTCCCCCGGGACGGCGTGTATATCGAGCCCCGTACCTACACCAAGGTCACCCGTGAGGTGGACGGTGTGGAAGAGGTGCTGCTGGATAACACGGAAACGGAAGAGGAAGTCATTCTCTCCACTAAAACCACCTATTATATGAATGAGATGCTCAAGAACGTGGTAAGCAACGGTACCGGTACCGCCGCCCGTATCTCGGGCATGACGGTGGCCGGTAAGACCGGTTCCACCACCGCCAACAACGACCGCTGGTTTGTGGGCTATACGCCCTACTACACCGCAGCTGTGTGGGTGGGCTATAAGACCCCCGAGCGGATCTATGCCAGCAACAACCCTGCCGCGGTACTGTGGCAGAAAGTGATGAGCCAGGTCCATGAGGGCCTGGAGAACAAGGACTTTACGCAGGCCAGCGGACTGACGCCGGTACAGCTGTGTAAGGACAGCGGACTGCGGGCCACCGAGGCCTGTCTCAGCGATCCCAGAGGGGACCGGGTCTACCAGATGTACCTCTTCTCGGACGATGTGCCGGTAGAGAACTGTGACCAGCACACCATGGTGGATGTCTGTACCGACTCCCCCATTCTGGATGCCGACGGCAATCCCATCGAGGGCCTGTATCATCTGGCCGGCGACTATTGTCCCAGAGAGGCCAACGAGGCGCTGGGGATCACCGAGGGTACAGTGAAGCCTATCGGTGTACTCATCAGCGATGACAGCAGCAACCAGTATACCAAGGCGTATCTGGAGTCCCAGGGCAGCTGTACGGTCCACACCTCGGAGCCGGAGGCCCCGGAGCCGGATGAGTATGATCCTTCTACCTTCCGGTTGGAGGACCAATCTACCTGGCCTACCCAGGAGCAGTGGCCTGGCTTCGATCCCACCAATCCGGCCACCTATCCCACGGTTCCGCCGGAGCCTACAGATTCGGGCGGGTCCGGTGGAGAGACCACGGAGCCCAGTGTAACACCGTCTCCCGCGCCTACGCCGGAGACACCGCCGGAGGAACCATACGTTCCCGCCGGATGAGCCAATCAGTATGAAAGCGGAGGAGCTGCCTTTGGGCGGCTCCTCCGCTTTTGGTATTGCGGGCCATCATAAAATCGTAAGAAGTAGGTCGGAAAAGGGCAAAGTCGTTGGGGCCCAACGATATTGAAGCATACTTCCGTATCATTGTGGAAAAAAAGGAAAATGGAGCAAAAAGAATCTTCCTCTTTCTCTGGACGGAACCTGAAAAATCTGATACACTGAAGCCAAATCACAGCAGGAGGGAACATTATGCTGATCCAACAGGTGGTCGCATTTTTATTGGCTGGGGCACTGATGACCGGCGGATCGTCCGGGGTCACCATTCAGGATGTTTCACAGGATCATTGGTCCTACCCCTATGTGTCCTATATGGTGGAACATGATGTGATGTACACCACCAAGACTGGAAACTTCCTGGGGGAGGTCCAGATCAATCGGGGTGACTTTGTGCTCAGCCTGTGGCGGGCGGCGGGAAGCCCGTCCGGAGCCACGCCCAATTTTACCGATGTGCGCCCGGAGGACGCCTGCTATCAGGCGGTGGGCTGGGCGGTAGAGCAGGGGATCTCTCAGGGTACCTCTGAGACGAAATTCTCCCCGGCGGCCTCATTGGACCGGGAGCAGGCCTTTACTTTCCTGTGGCGGGCCCTGCCGGTATTCGGTGTGGAGCAGAAAGAGGGCTTGTCAGGCGGACTGGCTGATTTCCAGGACGTGGACACGGTGAGCGACTGGGCTCTGGCGGCCATTGGGGATTTGTACGCCCGGGGGATCGTCAGCGGCACCGGGGACGGACTTCTGGCTCCTCATCAGCGGGTGACCCGCAGCGAGACCGCCACGCTCCTCTATAAAACACTGGATCTGGCCGGCAAGATCGAAGGGGGCGGCACCCCCACGGTTTCCACGGCAGTACCTGAAGATGAGTGGGCCTGGTTTGACGACGTGGTCTTTGTAGGCGACTCGGTATCCCTGAAGCTGACCGGATATGTGACCAAGATGCGCCAGAGCGATCCGGACTATCTGGGCAAGGCCCAGTTCCTTACCGCCGGCAGCCTGGGCAGCGGAAATGCGCTGTGGGAGGTCAGCGACGAGTCGGTGCATCCCCTCTACCAGGGCACCAAGATGCGTCTGGAGGACTCGGTCCACGCCTGCGGCGCCAAGAAGCTCTATATCCTGCTGGGTATGAATGATGTGGGCCTGTATGGCGTGGACGGCTCGGTGGCCAATATGGAGACGCTGCTCAAGCTTATCAAGGAAAAGACCCCCGATCTGCAGATCTTTGTCCAGTCGGCCACTCCCATCCACAAGGGCAATGAGAAAAAGGTGCTTAACAACGCCAACCTGCGGCTGTACAATGAGAAGCTGAAGGAGATGTGTGACCGCAACGGCTACTACTATGTGGACATCGCCTCGGTGCTTACCGACGCGGAAGGCTATCTGCCCGATTCCTATTGCAGCGATGCCTCCGGTATGGGGATGCACTTCACCGATGAGGCCTGCCGGATCTGGGTGGATTATTTGAAGCAGGATGCAGCCGCCCGTCAGAACGGCTGACCGGATGGAAAAACAGTGCGGTAGAAACCGCGGAAAGGTGATCGTATGAAAAAGAAAGTACGCAGCGTACTGCTGCTGGCATTGGCTGTCATGATGGCGGTTAGCGCCGCTGGCTGCAGCGGCGGGACAAAGACCGCCGATATGGATGTGGCGAAAGTGATGGACGCCATGCTGGAGAAAGCCCCGATTGAGGGTGGCATTGAGCTGAGTCAGGACGATATGCTCAACTTCTACGGCATCCAGAGTGAGGATATGGAGGCTTTTGCCGCCAACCTTGCAGCAGATGGCATTACCGCCAAGGAGATCGTGCTGGTGAAGGCCAAGGACGAGGACAGCGCCAAGACGGTGGAGAGCAAGCTGCAGAGTCGGCTGGACGCCCGCCGCAACGAGTTCAACAACTACCTGCCCGATCAGTACGCCATCGTGGAAAAGAGCGAAGTCAAGCGGGACGGCGTGTATGTGCGGCTTATCATCTCTCCCCAGCAGGACGAGCTGGTGGAGCTGTACAACAGCTACCTGAACGGCTGATTTTTTAAAAAAGAAAAGCTCCGCTGCCATAGCAGCGGAGCTTTTTGTTTCTTATTTTTGCTTGTGAGCGCTGTCGCGGAGGCGTTCGTGATCTTCCAGCAGGGCCTGAGCGGCCAGATCGAAGGCGGCGGCGTCTTCGTAGCGGTTGACCAGCTCGCTCTCCTGCAGGTCGCTGTAGTCCTTTTCCTTGCCGCGGTAGACAAGCTTGAGCAAAATGGGGGTGAGGATGGTAGTTGCAATGACCATCAGCACCACGGGACCAAAGAAGTCATCGTTCATCAGCCCCGCCGCAATACCGTTGTTGGCCACGATCAGGGCAACCTCGCCGCGGGAGATCATGCCCACGCCGATGCGGAGGGAATCCTGATTGGAGTAGCGGCACAGTTTGGCGCCCAGCCCGCAGCCCACCACCTTGGAGACTACAGCCAAGAGGATCAGCAGGACGGAGAAAAGAACGATGGAGCCGCTCATCTCCGGCAGTACCACCTTCAGACCCAGGCTGGCGAAGAAGATGGGGGAGAGCAGCGTGTAAGACAGGGTATCGAAGCGATCCTGCAAGTAGGCCACCCGGGGAGTCTTGGCGAAGATCAGACCGGCGATATAGGCGCCGGTGATGTCGGCCACGCCGAATACTTCCTCGGCAAAGTAGGCGTACAGCAGGCAGAACGCAAAGGAAATGACAACAAACCGGCGTTTATCCCGGTCATATCGCTTGAACCACCACTCCACGATCCGGTGAAGCACGATCCATACCACCACACTGATAGCGAAAAAGGCTGCGATCTTCAGCAGGACCATCAGCACATTGGCGCCGGTGCCCGACATACTGGTGATGATGGTAAGGGCCACGATGCCCAGCACATCGTCAATGATGGCGGCGCCCAGAATGGCGTTGCCCGAACGGGTGGACAGCTTCCCAATCTCCTTCAGAGTCTCTACCGTGATGCTGACGGAGGTGGCGGTCAGGATCACGCCGACAAAGACGTTTTGCAGGAAGGTGTCAGTTCCGGTATTGAAGAAGCAGGCCAGCGCAAAGCCGCCTACCAGCGGGACCAGAACACCGATGAGGGCGATGATGAAAGCGGATGCGCCTGCCTTCTTCAGTTCGCCCAGGTCAGTCTCCAGACCGGCGTTGAACATCAGGACGATGACGCCCAATTCTGCCAGCTGGTCCATCAGCGTGGTTTCCTGAAGCACGCCCAGCATAGCGGGGCCCAGCAGCAGTCCGGCCAACAGTGCGCCGACGACCTGGGGCAGCGCAAACCGCTTGGTTACAATTCCCAGGACCTTGGTGCTCAACAGGATGACCGCGATTTCAAATAAAAAATGATAACTCGTATCCCACACCCCTCTCTCTAGTGTAGTAAAAATGCACTATAAATGGTAGTTTATTTTGGCCAAAAAATCAACTGGCAACCTGGATAGAATTTCAGGCTGCTGTCATAATTCAACTCAAAAAACTGACAAGAAAATTCCCCGGGAAGAACTGTCTGAGACAATTCCTACCGGGGTGATACATATATGGATAAATCAGGATGGCTGAGGGGGTGAGGAAAAACGCTGAGCCACCCGCCGGAATTCATCCTCCAGCAAAAAGCTGATGCGGGCAGCCAGTTCCGAGGGCTCCTCCTTCATGTCGTCGGCCAGCCAGCCCAGCATGGTGCCGGCCAGGGCGTACATATAGAAATCAATGAGAAATTCCCGGTCTCTCTCCGCCAGGACAAGACCTTCGGCGGCAGTATCCAGCAGCTTGGCAGTCAAGGCGTGGGACATGGTGAAGAACTGACAGTCCAGGTGCTCACGGCCGCTGGAGCGGTAGATGTGATAGATGATGACGTGGTTCTCCTGTATGTAGTGGAAGGAGGTCATCAAAGCCTCCTGCCAAGAGGTGCAGGGCTGCAGGACCTCGGCGGTCTCATGCTCCAGAAACCAGTGGAGCAGATCATAGATATCCTGGAAATGATAATAGAAGGTCTGCCGGTTGACTTCGCAGTCCTCTACGATCTCCTTGACGGTAATATCGTCCAAGAACTTCTTCTGCAGCAGTCGCCGCAAAGAATTGGCAAGCGCCAGTTTGGTGCTGGGAGCCAATGGGCACACCTCCTCTCATTCAGACTGGTGTAACAGGCGCAGCCTGCCCTTTATAGTACAAAGGGCGGGTGTATAAATGTATAAATGTACAGCCGCGCATCTGCGGCTTTTGCGCTTATTATACCACAGTGGTATAAAGAATTGCAATCCTGTCCAAAGTATGGTATGATTTGCCCCGTTAAACGGGAACATCAAAGGAGAGAGAAAAATGACCATTGATTATCGTCCCAGGGGCGTTTGCTCCAACCGCATGGTGGTGGATGTGGAGAATGGCGTGATCCGCTCCCTGCAGGTCCAGGGCGGGTGCAACGGCAACCTTCAGGGAATCTCCCGTCTGGTGGAGGGTATGAAGGTGGATGAGGCCATCCGGCGGCTGGAAGGCATCCGCTGCGGCTTCAAAGCCACCTCCTGCCCGGACCAGCTGGCCCAGGCGCTGAAACAGGCGGTACAGGCCTAAACAGAAAAAAGCTGGGGCGTGCATATGCACGCCCCAGCTTTTTTTGTATACGCAGGAGTGAGCCTCAGGCAGCAGGCTTTTCGGCGGTCAGGGCGCCGAAGTTGGACAGAACCTGAGCAAACTCCACCCGGGTCAGCTGACCGGCGGGCATCAGCTGGCCGGCCTCGTTGCCGGTCATGATGCCGGCGTAGTAGCAGAAGGTCATGCCGTCCAGAGACTCAGCGGGGATGGAGGCATAGTCGGGAGCCTTCTCCATGGAGCCGTCGGCGGCAGGGGCCTGGATGCCCTTGTACTCGGCATAGGCAGCAATCAGGTCGGCGATCTCAGCGCGGGTGATAGTCTGATCCTCGCCGAAGGTGGTGCCTTCAAACAGACCCACGGAAGCGGCCCAGTTGATGCAGTCGGAGTACCACTTGCCCTCGGTGTCGGTAACAGTGGTCTTCTCCACGGCGGGAGCACCCTCCATGTTGTACAGCACCTGATACACGGTGGCGCGGCTCACCTGGCCGAAGGGAGTGAAGCTGAAGCCGTTGGTGGTGCTCATCATGTCGTTGTTCACCACATAGCGGACAGCCTCGCCGTACCAGGCGGAGAAGTCAGCGTCGGCGTACAGAACGGTGATGCGGCCGTCGCCTCTGGGATTGGCGTACTGCTCGCCTACCACGCCGCCCAGCTCGTCCTTGATGTAGTTGATGAGGACCTCGTTGTCCACCATGACCTCATCCTTCAGGATCTTCACGTTGTCAGCGCCGAACATGGCATAGCCGTCGCCGCCGTCCTTGAGCATATAGTTGTGGGAGGCCAGGGTGTAGGTGGCCTCGGGGTCAATGGCGGTGTACTCGCCGGTCTCGCTGTCCAGAACCTGAACATCCTTGACCCGGCGGTCGCCGGCCACCTTCACGAAGTTACCAGCGTCGTCCAGCTCCACGGAGGTGGGGATGGAGGTGTCCACGGTGTACTTGATGCCGGAGACCTGCAGGAAGCCGCCGCTCTCAGACACGCCGGCCTGCATGGAACCCAGCTCCAGAGCATCCAGGATCTGCTGGCCGGAGACCTCAACCAGGCAGGCCAGGTTGCCGAAGGGATGGACGGCGATGATGTTGCCGTAGGTGATGTCGCCGGCAGCGATGTTGTCGCGGACGCCGCCGCCGTTGACAAAGCCGATGTCAGCGCCCAGCAGCACGCGGTAGGCGTCGGCGCACAGGTCGCCCAGGTTGGTCTCGGCGGAGCGGACAGCACGCTCACCGGTGTAGGGATCGTTGATGGTCAGGTCCACGGAGGAAGTAGCCACCACTTCTTCGGACATGGCCTTGTACTCAGCCTGGATACCCTCGATGAAGGTCTTGGCGGTGGTGTAGGCCTGAGAGGTGGTATCCACGTCAGCCAGGGCAACCAGCTCGGTGGTCATAGTGCCGTCGGGAGCGATGACCAGCTTGCCCACGGACTCGGCCTTGGTGCCGGTCTGGCTCAGGAGCACGTCCTCACCGTCGGCGTTCTTCACGGTCTTGGAGGGCTCGGTGGTGTGGGAGTGGCCGTCCAGCACTACGTCGATGCCGGTGGTGTTGGCAATGACTTCGGTGGACATCCAGGGAGAGCTCTGGGCGTCCTCACCCAGGTGAGCCAGGGCCACCACATAGTCAGCGCCGGCCTTGCGGGCGGCATCCACAGTATCCTGGACCTGGTCGTACAGGGCCTTGCCGTCCTTATCCTGGCAGAAGCCGTAGATGTACTCGCCCTTGTCGTTCTGGAAGTAGGCGGGGGCGGACTTGGTCAGGGTCTCGGGAGTGGAGATACCCACATAGGCCACGTCCACGTCGCCGTAGGTGACCATGGTGTAGGGCTCCAGCACGGCCTTGCCGTCGGCGTCCACGAAGTTGCAGCTGACATAGGTGTACTCAGCCTGGTTCTTGGCGATGTCCAGGAAGGTATCCATGCCGAAATCGAACTCGTGGTTGCCGGGGATGGCAATGTCGTAGCCCACATTGTTCATGATGTCCACGATCCAGCTGCCCTTGGACAGGGAGCCCAAGATGCCGCCCTGGATGGCGTCGCCGTTGTCCACCAGGGTGACGTTGTCGGCGCCGTAGTCGGCCTCCATCTCGGCCTTATAGGCGGCGATGGCGGCATAGGACATACCGTCGTCGCTGGTGCAGTGGACATCGTTGGTGTACAGCACCACAATACCGTCATCCGTAGCAGCGGTGGTGTCCCCCTCGGCGGCCATGGCGGGGATGCAGAAGCTGCTGGCCATGGACAGGGAGAGGAACAGGGACAGGAACTTGCGTGTGTGTTTTCTCATGAAACATTCCACCTTTCCTTCCGGGCCCTACCGGAGGGGACCTTTTCGGCTGGCTGGATGGAGCCTGAACGCATCCGCGGCACATAAAGATTTCCTCTGGATGTGGGCAAATCGGATATCATAATGGTAACAAAACGGAAACAAAAATACAAGGGGTCCGGTGTAGAAAGCAGGTAAATTTTATGTGGTTTTGGTAAAACAGGCAGAAAGGTGGAAAAGACAACAAGTCCCCGGAGAAACGCTCCGGGGACTTGCTTCAGCAGGGCAGGGTGACCCAGGTGGGAGTGCCGGACAGATCGGTAAAGAGAAGACCGTTGGGAGGCAGAAAGGTGAATAGAAGTGTGGCGATTCCCAGCACCAATACCAGCAGGACCAGCACTTCCCGGAAGCTCTGCCAGAAGGGCTGGTGGAGCAGATGGGGCAGCAGGAAAAATACCGCCATCATCAATAGATAGAGGACGATATCAAAGATAAGGGAGTCCCCCTGAAAGGAAATGTGATAGAGGTAGCCGATCCCCAGCATTCCGGCCGTGGCTGCCAGCAGGGCAAAGGCCCGCTGTCCCAGCAGCTCAGGCTGCCGGCGGCGCAGAGCCAGCCCGGCAATGAGGCAGGGCCAGTAGAGCAGTTTGACGTGCTCCCACAGGCTCTCCCGCACCGGAGCCACCAGAGCGGTGGCAGGACAGGGAAGCAGGGTATAGAGGAAATGCAGACAGGCGCCGGCCACTGTGGCGGCAACAAAAGCGATCCACTCGGTCTTGCTCAGGCGCGGCATGGCGGACACATCCTTTCGTCTTATATGCCGTAACATATGCAAACAAAAGAAAAAATACCACAGAGCCTCCAGATAAAAAGCAGGAAACAGGGGGAGAAAAGAACAGGGGCAAAGCGCCAACAATCTGCCGGGCGGCAGTTGGAAAGAAGCACCAAGCCAAAGGAACATTTCATTGCCAGCGTGGTTCGTCCATTTGAAAACCATATTAGTAACAGGCGTACAAAACGCCAATGATTTGGGGAAGGAGCGTGGACAGCGAAATGGGAAAAGAAGAATCAAAGGTCAGGCCCTGGGTGGGCGCGGTACTGACGGCGGTGCTGCTGCTTGCCTGGGCGGCCTGGTTCCAGCCCGTCAGGGCGGCGGAAACCAGAGAAGTGATCCCCATGGGCCGTACCGTAGGGATCAAACTGTTTTCCGACGGCGTGATGGTGGTTGGTTTTGGTGAGGTGACGGCGGCTGACGGCAGTTACACCCCGGCCCGGGACTGTGGGCTGAAGGAAGGGGATATCATCACCCACATCAACCGGGAAGAAGTGGACAGCATCGAGGAGGTCCAGGCCGTGCTGCAGCAGGTGGGGGACCAGACCATGAGCATCCGTGCGGTGCGGGACGACAAAGAGGTCCAGTTTACCGCCCAGGCGGTCCAGTGCAGTGCCGACGGGCAGTATAAGCTGGGCGCTTGGATCAGAGACTCCATGGCAGGTATCGGCACCATGACCTTCTGCGATCCTGAGACTGGTACCTTCGGCGCTCTGGGCCACGGTATCAACGATGTGGATACGGCAAAGCTGATGCCCATGCAGTCTGGGTCCATCCTCTATTCCGAAGTCACCGATGTGCAGAAGGGCGTGAAGGGAACGCCGGGGGAACTCCACGGAGCCTTTCAGACCGACCGTGATCTGGGGGTGCTGTGGTCCAACACCTGCAGCGGCGTCTTTGGCCAGATCAGTGATGAGACCATGACTGACGGCATGGAGCCGGTACCAGTGGCGGAACGCAGCCAGGTCCAGGTGGGCCCGGCGGTCATTTTGTCCAATGTGGCCGGCGATCAGGTGGAGGAGTATGAGGTGGAGATCACCCGTATTTTTCCCGAAAAAGAGGGAGATACCCGCAATTTGATGCTGAAAGTGACTGACGCCCGACTGCTGGATACCACAGGCGGCATTGTGCAGGGTATGAGCGGCTCACCCATTCTCCAGGATGGTAAATTGGTAGGAGCCGTGACCCACGTTTTGGTCAATGATCCCACCCAGGGCTACGGCATCCTGGCAGAGCATATGCTGGAGCAGGCGGAAACTGGTAAAACAGAAGCCTAATAACCCGAAAACGCCGGGAGCGGTCCGCCGCTCCCGGCGCCTTTTTTGCACGAACATTGGAAGATATGAGAGGGAAAAGAGGGCCTGCGTCGGAATTTCTGCGGAAAAGTCGAACGAAGTCGAAGAGAAATAACCATAAATTACCAGCAAAACCCTTGCGCTTGCTGTCTGATTATGGTAAATTATAGCCAACCGGTAATCAGCCTTGGCCAGGCGGCAAATGTGGAGCAGGAGGAGCCTGCTGGAAAGGGTGTCAATATTGGAACGGAGAATCAAAGTCCTGGTAGCGGATGCAAGCGAAGAATTTCGCCGTATTCTGGTGGAACAGCTGGAAGGGGAAGCGGGCATCCAGGTGGTGGGAGCCACAGGAGATGGAGAAGAGGCGCTTCAGCTTTCAGAGCGTCTGGCGCCGGATGTGCTGGTGATGGATCTGGTGCTGACCCAGATGGATGGGGTGGAGGTCTTGCAGGCGCTGTCCAAGGCCGAAGCCAGGCCCCGGGTGCTGGTGCTCTCCGGATTTGCCCGGGGCAGCGTGGCTGAGCTGGCTGCATCCACCGGCGCGGATTACTATATGCTCAAGCCCTGCCGACTGACGGCGGTGGCCGAGCGGGTCCGCCAGCTGGCCGCCCTTCAGGAGACGGAGGAAGGGGATGACGGCGAAGAGCGGGCCAGACGTCTGGAAAATGTGGTGACGGGAATCATCCATGAGATCGGTGTGCCCGCCCACATCAAGGGCTACCAGTATCTGCGGGAGGCTATTATCATCGCCGTGGGGGATATGGATGTGATCAACGCGGTCACAAAAATTCTCTACCCCGAGGTGGCCAAACGCTTTGGCACCACTGCCTCCCGGGTGGAGCGGGCCATCCGCCACGCCATCGAGGTGGCCTGGGACCGGG
>ERZ1643249.3389-NODE-3389-length-14068-cov-9.882538_pt1 | contig 14068 bp, 11 predicted proteins | sample MGYA00579263_ERZ1643249 | MGnify/ENA primary metagenome ERZ1643249 (study PRJEB29033, sample SAMEA4952264) | chicken gut metagenome | biome: Broiler Chicken; feature: Gastrointestinal Tract; material: Caecum | place: Ireland | collected 2018 | study: Broiler...
AGCACTACTGAGGACCTCATTTTTCTCATTTGTTCATCTGGGATTTCTTGTGATTTTATATCTTTAGAGTTTATAATTATTTTTCCATTTTTTTTATTAACTCTACAACCTAGAAGTTGTAATATTTTTTGTGTTGTTTTTGTATCATATATATTTGGTACATTATATAAAGTTGTTGTTTTTCCACTTAAGATACTCGCCGCCATTATAGGAAGAGATGCATTCTTTGAACCTGATACATTTATTTCTCCTTCTAGCTTATTTCCTCCCTCTATTATGTAACTTGACATTTTTTACTCCTCCTTTATTTATTATATATTATGCAAACTTCATAAAGAAGGTTAAAAGTTCTAAAATTTTAGTAGAAAAAACTAAAATTTTAGAACTTTTATTATAGTAACAAAAACTATATTAAGAATTACAAAAAAGAAAGAGGAACTCTGAGATTTCAAAGTTCTCTCCTTCTAGACTTATGCTCTTCACATGATACTACTAATATTTTAATATTCTCACTGCCAATTATCATTAAACATATTTTTCAAATACTTACTATTAAATGTACTATCTAAAAATCTTTCGTATCCATTATTTGGCGGAATTCCTTTATCGGCATTACGGGCTCTACTAACAGCACTAATAGTTAGAAGAATATCTAACAATAGAAATATGCTTAAGCAAACTATAAGAATTTTATATATTTTTGGATTAATTTTATTAAGTATCTTATCAAATTGTGGATATAAAATTTTTATCCATAAAATTCCTAGAAATCCCCAGAATATAGAGAATAGTAGGCAAATACGTCCGTTAATATTTAAAAAATTATCAGAATAATCCCATGCCGTAAAGCCTAAAACTAATTCCATTCCCCAACTCATAATATATTCTAAGATAGAACCCCCAATAAAACTTAATAAAAATATTTTTAAATAAGATTCATCTTTAAATTTATATAATAGCAATGTAAGAGCAACTCCACAAATACCATATGCAAAATTGAATGGTCCAATTACTACAGCCGAATGATTTATAAATATACCTTTTGTCACCAATGACCAAATTAATTCAATAAAATAGCCACATATACTAGATATTATAAAAATATACAATAATTTATATAATTTTTTCATTTTCTTCTCCTAATTATTAATTAATTATAGGAGAAGTGCTTATTAAAGCCCCCTCCTATATTGCTTTTGCCAGAATTATTAGCTGAACTGCGGGCAGTCTTAAATATCCCTTACAACTAATGGCACTGTGTTGAAAACTATATAATTGTTTTTGTAGCTGTAAGTTTCTACATCAGATGCAGGAATGTTAACTCCAATTTTGCTTGAACCTCCAATACGCCTTATTTTACCATTTTGCCATTTTACTAATCTATACCAATTAGCAGTATCAGGCCTATTGCATATATCTTTCCACGTGTGTCCATTGGTAATTCTTTGTGCCCACTCCAATGCTTGTTCTACCCAATTTGCCATGTGTCCACCTAAAGTATCTGCAATTTCTTCAATTTCCTTAACAGTTTTTACCTTCCATGTTTTTTCTGGTATTGTAGTTACAAATGGTTTGCCATATTTTTCTGGGTTGCTCTTTACTAATAATAATGCTTGAATGATAATTTGCCGAGTTATTTCTTGTTGCTCATCACTCCTCTTGTCTGTAAAGAGATTGTAGTCAATATTTTTAGGTGTTACTTTGAAGTATCTACCTTCTGCTGGAGTTGATACAAATTGAGTTATTGCACTCCTTCTTTTTAAAGTCGCAATTGTTGTATTTTGTTTACTTGGTGCAACCTTTTTCTGCCCATCTACTGGCAAAGCTGTCTTCATGCCTGATTTCCTCCGGTTATTAAAAATTTAGAGCAAATCGCCCATTAATAGTATTGTAGCATAATTCTACAAAATTTTCAAATTAGTTGCATATATTAGGTCTCTATTAATAGTCTTGACAACAAATTTGACACACCAAACTATCAAAAATAGTTAAAATGTTTAAAATATTTAATAAATTTTTGTTAAAATAAAACCGCTATATCCTTTGATATAACGGTTTTTGCTTGGTGAACCAGAGACGACTCGAACGTCCGACCCACGGCTTAGAAGGCCGTTGCTCTATCCAGCTGAGCTACTGGTCCATTTCGGACATATAAAATAATACCATATTTTTATAAAATAGTCAATATTTTTCTTGAAATTAGTTGAATTTTTTCGTTTTCTTTGGTATACTAATATTTGCATTATTAATTTTTATTTTATGAGAAAGGATTGATGATTTTTTATGGGAAAACATAATAGAACTAAAGAAGATGATAAATATAAAAACGTTAAAACTGCAAAAAAATCTAAAAAAGGTAATAAAAAGAAGAAAAAACATATTGTATTAATAATATTTTTAATTTTACTTGTAGCTTTAGGAATTTTTATTGCAAAACGACTTTATGATGCACAAGGTAATGTTCTTGGAGCTATACTTGGTCATGATGCAGAAACTTTGCAAAATTTGGATAAATTGCAGGTATTAATTTTAGGTGAAAGTACTGGTATGTCTGATACAATTATAGTTGCTTCATATGATCCTAAAACTCAAGAAGCTTCTTTATTATCAATTCCAAGAGATACCTTTACTGGTGAAAATAAATCTTCTGCTAAATATTATCATAAAATAAATGCTCTTTACAATTATGGTGAGACACCTGAAAAGACAGTTGAAGCTGTAAATGAAATTACTGGTTTAAATATTCAATATTATATACTTGTTGATACTGAAGCATTAATTAAATTAGTTGATACAATTGGTGGTTTAGAATTTGATGTTCCTATTGATATGAATTATGATGATAGTACACAAGATTTGCATATACATTTATCTGCTGGATATCAAAAACTAAATGGTGAACAAGTTGAAGGATTAGTAAGATTTAGACATAATAATGATGGTAGTTCCTATCCTTCTGAATATGGTGATGAAGATCATGGACGTTCAAGAACTCAGCGTAATGTAGTTATTGCTCTTGCTAACCAAACACTTAAATTTAAAAATATTACAGAAATTTCAAATATCATTGATATCTTTAAAGAATATGTAGATACAAATTTAGACTTAGACGCTATAAAAGACTATTTGCCTTATGCTACTCAAATGAATATGGATAATATTAAAGTTGGCATGCTTCCTGGTTATGATGATATTGTTAATGGAATTTGGTTTTTCTTCCATGATGAGGAAGAGACAAAGATACTTGTTGATGAATTGTTTAATGGTATAACACCAGAAAGTGAAGAACAACAAGAATCAGATGGTGGAAATACAACAAATGAAAATGTAACAGATGACACATAATAAATGGCGGGTATAAAACCCGCCAAATAAATATATTATTTAGTTATTTCCTTTATTTTCTTTAATGTTTTTGTTCTTTTATATATACCTATTATTCTTAGACTTCCAAATATTATAACTAATCCAATGAATATAAGTGTAAATGTTAATCCTACTTTACTTTTCTCTACCTTATTTTCTGCAACTAAATTTGCTGTATATGTTTTCCCTTCTACTTCATAAGTTACTGTTCCAACTATCTCTCCTTTTTCTATTGGTGCTTTTAAATTTTTATTTATTTGTATTTGTGGCTCTATGTTATTTACTTCACTTTCTACTTTTACTACTGCCGTTACATCATTTGCTAATATCGCATTTAATTTCTTTGTATCTTGGTTTGCATTTTTTACATTTATTGTTTGTATATTTGTACCTGCTTTTGATATTGTTTTTATAGTATTATTTTCATAGGCATATTCTAATATTTTTTCAGTATCTTCATATCTACTATCTGATGTTGTAGATTTCATTGTAACTGCAACAAGTGGCATATCATTTTTTTCAGAATATACCATTAGGCAATAACCTGCTGGAGTAGTAAAACTTGTTTTTATACCTTGTGCATATCTATAATAATTACTACTTCCTGCTAAAAGCATTTCATTTGTTGTTTGATATAATCTATCAGACTTTTCATATTTATTAGTAGCTCCTAATTCATAATATATTTTATCTGTAATATTTCTAATTTCATCATATTGCATTGCATATTTAGCAATTAAAGCCATATCATGTGCTGTTGAATAATGTTCTTCGCTATGTGCTCCACTACTATTTACAAAATTACTATTAGTACATCCAATTTCTTTTGCTTTTTTGTTCATCATATTAGCAAATTCTTCTACATTTCCTACAACGTGTTCAGCTAAAGCATTTGCCACATCATTATATGAAGATATTAATAGCAAATTTAGTAGTTGTTCCACTGTAAGTATTTCTCCTGGCTTTATATTGGCCGTTAAGTATCCCGATTGAACATTATCTATTGCACTTTGACTAATTGTTACTTCATCTTCCATGTTGCAATTTTCTACTACTAATATTGCTGTTAGTACATTTGTTAAACTTGCAGGATATAATTTTTCGTCCATATTTTTGCTATAAAGTATTTTTCCATCTATACAATCTATTACGACTGCTGAAGTTGCAGTAATTTCTGGTTCTGTAGCATTCACGCTAGAAGCTAGTAACATAATTGCAATTGCAATTAATATTAATATTTTCTTTACTTTCATATAGAAATATCCTCCCTTTTTAGTGGATTTTCTTTATTATAATAATATATATTTCTTAAAAAAACAATATTTTAGGAGGTTTTTATGAAAAATTTTGACAAAAAATTACTAATTATTTTTATATTTTTGTTTATAATAATTTGTATATCTATTTATTTTTTTACTAAAGATGACCAAGTTGAAACAGTTTTTCAAAATGAATTCTATATTTCTCCAAATTCTACTGAAAATCAAAATACAACTGCAGAAATTATTGTTCATATAGATGGAGAAGTTGCTAAACCTGGCATTGTTTACCTCCCTACGGAAGCTCGCATTACAGATGCCATTTCTGCTGCTGGTGGACTAACTGAACTAGCAGATACCTCTAAAATTAATTTGGCATATTCTTTGCAAGATGGTCAAAAAGTTTACATTCCTAGTATTAATGATACTCAAGTAGAAACCTATATCCAAAATGATGCAGGTGATAATGTAATAGTTCAAGATAGTTCATCCTCTTCTCTTATTAATATTAACTCTGCTACTCAATCCGAATTAGATAGTTTACCTGGAATTGGACCTTCTACTGCTTCTAAAATTATTGATTATAGAAATAAAAATGGAGATTTTAAAAATATTGAAGATTTAATGAATGTATCTGGCATCGGAGAAGCTAAATTCAATAATATTAGAGACTATATTTGCATTTAAATCTAGTATATTTTTGCCTCTTTTGGAAATAATGATTATATATTATTCCTAAGGAGGTTTTTTGTTTGATAAACAAGGTAGAAATATGCGGTGTTAATACTGCCAAATTACCTGTTCTAACAAATAAAGAAAAAAACGAATTATTAATAAAGATTAAAAATGGAGATAAAACAGCAAGAGAAGAATTTATAAATGGAAATTTAAGATTGGTTTTAAGTGTTATTCAGCGTTTTAATGGTCGTAGTGAAAATATAGATGATTTGTTTCAAGTTGGTTGTGTTGGCTTAATTAAAGCTATTGATAATTTTGATATAAGTTTGAATGTTCAGTTTTCAACATATGCTGTTCCTATGATTATTGGAGAAATTAGGAGACATTTAAGAGATAATAATCCTATTAGAGTAAGCAGATCAATGAGAGATTTGGCTTATAAAGCTCTTCAGGCAAAAGAAAAATTATTAAAACAAAACCAAAGGGAACCTACAATTGAAGAAATTTCAAAAGAATTAGGAATTAATAAAGAAGAAATTGTTGTTAGCCTTGATTCAATTCAAGACCCAATATCTCTACAAGAGCCTATTTATAATGAGGGGAATGAAAGTATTTATATAATGGATCAAGTAAAAGATTCTAAAAATACAGATGAACTTTGGGCTGAAAATTTGAGTTTAGCAGAAGCAATGAAAAAACTAAATTCTCGAGAAAAAACTATTATTTCAAAACGTTTTTTTGATGGGAGGACTCAAATGGAAGTAGCAGAAGAAATTGGAATTTCTCAAGCTCAAGTATCTAGGCTAGAAAAAAGTGCAATAGAAAGAATAAAGAAGATGTATAAATAGGTTTTCTCCGCAATAGTTGCTTTTTTTTCATATAAATAGTACAATAGTATTGGTGATTAAAATGATTGATAGGGTAAACATGCATAACAAATTTAACGATGCTACCAAATATATGCCTTCTAGTAAAAGTATCGAGTCATTAAGAACCAACCTGTCTCGTACAATGCCATTTCTTCAAGCTTTTATTCAACACTATAATATTGAAGAACCAGCTCAGCTTCGAGAAAAAATTCAAAACTTTTTTGGTCTGATTTTTGAAGATTTTTTTAGGCATACTTATATTGATTCAAGATTGTATGAAGCTCAAGCTATTGAATCTATTCTAAAAAATCCAGATATTATATCAGAAGAATATCCAAATGTTAAAGATATGGCAAATACACATACTATATATACTGCCAATCTTCGCCGTTCACAGAGATTAGTATTAGTAAATGCTCTTGATGATATTGCCAATGTGGAAAAAATTACTCAAGAACATGGAATTACTGCCACCTCTAATTTGAGAAATATTCATATAGATAGTGAAAATCCAAAAGAAACTATGGATTTTATGAAATTTGCTATAGAAATTTTAAAAAAGAAAAATATAAATGAAAAAATATTATTTATGTTAAAAGAGCAGAAAAAAATGAATGAAGACTTTGTTAGAGAACACCAAATTGCATGCTTAGAATCATTACATGATTTTTTCTCTACATTTGGTTTCTTACAATCTTATTTAAATGTTTATACAAATAATAGTATAAAATTTGGTTTTTCTGATTTGCACTATTCTCTATCATCTAATCCAAGCGAAAATGGAGTAATCGGATTAAATCAAGTATTTTCTAAAGACTTCCTAAATACTTTATCTGTTGAAAGTTTATGTTTTTTCAATGCATTTTGGTTTAATAGATTTGCCAAAGAATGTACGCGCCTTTATGAAGTTTTCTCTACAATTAATTCATTAGACTTATGGCAGGATATTTTAAATAGTAACAAAAATTGTGTGATTTCAGATGATACTTTGATTGCATCATTGCAAAAAAGTCATTATATATATGGATTACTTAGTGAATCTTTTAATATTCATCAGTCTAGTGTAAATGCTAGTGAAATTAGGCAAGGAATATCTTTCTCCTATTCTCCTGCAAGGGATTATACTAGTTTTTACACAAAATTACATAATTTTATCGGTAAAGATTATGCTAATTATTTTTCTACATATTTAGATGGTGAAAATGACTTTTTAGATGATGTTATTTTTTCTTCAGTTTTTATTAATTTAATACAATGTGCATACCGTCATAAAGTTACTATATTTGAACCCTTACTAAAAAATATGCTTGATAATCCTCATTCTAAAAACTGGGGAATAATTAGAGATGAATCAGTAAATGGTCAATATGTTGATTCTATTTCTCGTAATCATACTATGGTATTACTTTCATTTGACATTGAAGGATTTAATATGCCTTTCCGTTTTCATGTAAATAGAGATAGTTTGACCGATATAGCTAAATTAAATAATCCAGAATGCATTATCCCAGAGTATCAAGGAGCAGAAGATTTTGTTATTGGTGGTGAAGTTGTCCCTTCAAATATAATAATGCCAATTCCTAAATCTCATAGAAAAATAATTATGGAACATGCTAATGCTGATAGTCCTAATAAAAATTTATGGGAACACTTTTACTTTTTAATGAATGGCAGATTTCCTCCTCATCTTACACAAACTGTAAAAATGAGTAAGAAACAAACTAAACAAACCCGTTTGCCTATATGTTACACTAGTTTAAAAAGTGGTAAAAGATATTATAAGCAAAATAATAAATTTGTGGAGGTAGATAATGAACTTGCAAAATAATCAAATTTTAATTAATTACATGAAAGATAGAAAATATACTGAATGTGTATCAATTTTAAAAAATAAAATTGTTTCTTTTGTAATAGATAAAATTAAGTCTAAAGATAATACTATTGAATTTACTACTGTTTCTGATTTAATATCCGTCTCAGAATTTTATCTGGGTGATAGCACAATTGCAAGAGCTTTGCAAAATGCTCTAATACAAGAGAATGTATTAGAGCAAATAAATTACTTATTATCGATATGTGAGAATAATGGTATTAAGTAGAACTTCTCTCACTATCTCTATTATCTTTTTGTCTATTAATTTCACTTACTAGACTTGCCTTTGTTTGTACACTATTGAATATAGCCCTCGCTGCATTTATATTCATTTGTACCAAATCACTATATGTTAATCCTGTGTCTCTTAATATCCATTCATATTCTTGTTCTATATTGGTATTTGAGACTGTATCATTATCTGTATTAATTGTAGTAAGTATACCGCTTCTGTATAATTTTTCTAAAGGATGCTCTCCTTCTACTGCTTGTGTTTGTATGTTACTTGTTGGGCAAACTTCTAATGTAATGCCTTTTTCTCTTATTTCTTGCATAAGTCCTTTATCCTCAATGCATCTTATACCATGCCCTATTCTTTTTGTTCCAAATTCTATAGCTTTTCTTATGCTTTCTGGTCCATCTGCTTCTCCTGCATGAATTGTATATGGAATATTATTTTGCTTAGCCATAGCAAATATATCTGCAAAATTTGCTGTACTAAATAAAGCTTCTGCTCCTGCTAAATCAATAGCACATATTCCTTTTCCTAAATATTTTTTAGCTACTTGCACTGTTTTTATATTCTCATCTTGATTATCATTCCCTCTCATACAGCACAATATCAAATTTCCATCTATTTTATATTTGCCTTTTGCTTTTTCTAGTCCTCTTATTGCAGCTTCAACCACTTGCTCATAAGATAACCCCTTTTCTAAGTGTTTACTTGGTGCAAACCTTACTTCTGCATAAATTGTATTTTGATTTGCCAAATCTTCATAAAGTTCATATGTAGCTCTTTCTATTCTATCTGCATTTTGTAATACTTGTGATGGTATATCAAATTTTTCTAGATATTCATTTAGATTTTTGCAATCTTTGTCTACCATTAATCTTATTTTTACATCTTCTAAACTTAATGTGGCACCATCTTCCTCTAGCCATTCTCTTACTGTTTCTGGTCTTAATGCACCATCTAAATGCAAATGTAAAATAACTTTTTTCATTTCATGAATCTTTGTATCCATACATAATTCCTCCATTATATTTTTTAGTTCTTATGCTCTAGGATTAAAATTTGATATATTTTGTAGCTGTACAAATAACTCTTTTTCTTGCTTTGTTAATTGTTTTGGTACTACAGTTTCTATTTCTGCTATCAAATTTCCTCTTCCACCTTGTCCATCTTTATAGCCTTTATTTGGTATTATTATTTGTTCTCCACTTTGTATCCCTGCTGGAATGTTTAGTGTAATATTTTCTTCTATTGATTCAATATTTATGTTCTTACCTAAAGCAGCTTCCCATGGTGAAATATATACATTTGTTAGTATATCACAACCTTGCAATTTAAATTTTTTATTATTTTCTATATTTATTTTTATAAATAAGTCTCCATTTTTTCCACCATTTACGCCTTGCTTGCCTTGCCCTAGTAAGCGTATTTTCTCTCCATTTCTAATTCCTGATGGAACTTTTACAGAAAATGTTTTCATTTGACCTTTTACAGTTCTTAAAGATATTTTCTTTTCTAATCCATAATATGCATCTTCTAGTTTTACAGTAATTTCTGTTTCTATGTTTTCTCCTTTTACTGGTACATTTTTGTTTTCCTTTTCAGTTGTTTTTGTTGCTGTTTCTCCAAAGAACATATTAAAGAATTCACTAAATGCAGAACCTTTTTCTCTTTTACTTTCTTCAAACTGCGCCTTTTGTTTTTTTCTACCAACTTTAGAATTCCACATTCTATCATATTTTCTTTTAGTACTGCTATTTGATAAAACTCTATATGCCTCATTTATATCTTTAAATCTTTCTTCAGAATACATACTTTGTTTATTTATGTCTGGGTGATATTTTTTTGCCTGTTCTCTGAAGGCTATTCTAATCTGATTTTCTGTTACTTTATTTGTATCTAAATTTAATATTTTATAATAATCTTTAAAAATCATGGCTTTCTCCTTGACTAACAATTATGTTTACCGATAAAATTATAACATATTTTTACTAAGTTTTCTACTATTTTACATTTTTTTCTAAATTAGTTGTTATTATTCACTCTAAAAAAATTGATATCACTCTGTAGCCAAAAGCAGGAATTATATGTTCTTTTCGAAAGAAAATAATCAAACAGCCTGCTGCTCAACTCGTGACCCCTTGACCTTTTGATTTTTTCTTGAGAAAAAACATATAATTCCTGCTTTTGGCGGATTGTATGTCTCTTGGTCTGAATAGTAACAATAATTAAGAGTACTTTGTAGTCAACCCTATATGCTTTTTTTAGTTTATATTTACTTATAAGTTCTTATTTACTCTAAAACTTTTTGTTTTTTCAACTTTTTTTCTGGTTTTTTCTTGTTTTTTTTTAATTTTATTATATAATGTAGATATGCATTTAAGGGGGTATATTTATGCGAAAAAATTCTCACACAAATATTAACTCACAATATAAAATTATTGCAGTTGATGATGAAGTTGGTATTCTAGATTCATTAAATGTATTTTTATCTAAAGCGGGCTATTCTTTTGTAGGTGTTACAGACCCTATGGAAGCAATTGAAAAAGTTAGAAATGAACATTTTGATTTAATGCTTTTAGATTTTTTAATGTCTCCTATTCATGGAGATCAAGTTGTAGAAGAAATTAGAAAATTTGATAAAGACTTATATATTTTGTTACTTACTGGACATAAAGACTTAGCTCCACCATTAGAAACAATTAAAAGATTAGACATACAAGGATATTGTGAAAAAAGTGATAAATTTGACCAATTATTACTATTAATTGAATCTGGAATTAAAGCTGTAGCTCAAATGCAATTAATTAAAAATATAAATAATGAATTACGAGCTACATATGATAAATTAGAAGCAGCTTACCTAGAAACTATTGAAACATTGCGTTTTACTGTTGAAGCTAAAGATTCTTATACAAGAGGACATTCAGATAGAGTTGCTGAATACTCTGAATTAATAGGAAAAGCTTTGGGTCTTTCTGAAACTGATTTAAAAACATTAAAAATTGGTGGATTATTCCATGATATAGGGAAAATAGGAATACCTGATAGTATATTGTTAAAAACTACTAAATTAGATAATGATGAATATTCTGAAATAAAAAATCATCCAGCTATTGGAGCGCATATTATTTCTAATGCAACAATATTTAAGGATATAATACCTATTGTTAAACATCACCACGAGCGTTATGATGGTAATGGTTATCCTTCAAAATTGCAAGGTGAAGATATTCCATATTTAGCTAGAATAACCGCTGTTGCAGATGCTTTTGATGCAATGACTTCAAAACGTTCTTATAGAGATTCTTTACCATTAGAAGTAGTTAGACAAGAAATAGAAAAAAACGCAGGTACACAATTTGATCCTGAGATTGCTAAAGCTTTCTTACATATTTTAGATACTCAGCCAGAGGAAATAAAAAGAATTCAAAGTTTATAATAAAAGAATATTAAACATATATAAAATTTTAAACATCAAATGATTTCCCATATTTGTAGGGGCGAGCATTGCTCGTCCTTTTGATTTTATATTTTTTCTATCCATTGATAACAATTAAGGGATCCTTTTTTAGGATCCCCTATTAATTTTTTTAGGAATATTTTATTTAATTACAAATTTCTTAATTAATACAATTCCTACTGCTATTACAACTAGTCCACCTGTTATTGCTGTTATAAGTAGTACTGGTGTTTCTCTGTCTCCACCTGTATCCATTGTAATTGTAATTGTTTCTGCAACGAACTCATCTATTTCTGGTGTAAATACTGGTATTGCTGTATTTGATTGAGGTGTAAGTGCTACAATGTTTAATGGTGCATATGATTGAACTTTTTCTAGGTTTCCTAATGTTACATTATTTGCTAATGTTCCTGTTTTGCTTGTTACATCTGTTGGTACTAATTGTGCTGCATAGCTTCTAAATGTGAAGTTTTGTCCTGCACTTATATCTAAGCTATCCTTATATACATTTACAGTAAATGTCATTTGAGTACCAGCATTTAATTCTCTATTAGCTGTTTGTATTACAGTAACTTCTTCTGTACTTTCACTTCCTGAATCAGCCCATATATCTTTTGTTTCAGCACCTACTTCTGTAAAGTCTCCTGTACCTAATTGTAAAGCATTATTTGTTTTTCCTAAGTAATCTTCAATTTTTAGTGGTGTTGCAACTTCTCTATCACTTCCTACATTTCCCGTATAATAAGCTGTTCCTACATAATGTCCTGGTGTAAATGATAAACCTCTCATTTGTTGTTTTACAGTTTGTGCAATGTTTGCATATTCAGATGTTGCTACACTTGCTAATCCTTCTCCTATATAGTCTTTATCACCTGCATTAGTTACTACATAAGTATATGTAATATTTAATCTCTTACCAGATAAATTTGCTGTATCTGTTTCAACTATCCATTCTCCTCTACTATTTGCTTCTTTATTTGTTGCTGTTGCTAGGAAAACACTTTCACTACCCGTATTTGATGTTAAGTTTACAGTTGATCCATCTGATGTATAATTATATATGTCTGCTGTAGCATTTATTATATCTCCAATTTGTAATCCTGTAACATGTTTTTCTAATGCCAATGCTGGTTGTGGTCTTTTTACTAATCCAAAGTTTAGTGCTCTTTCTATTGGTACTGTTTGGTCTGTTGCACTTTGTGATACTGGTATTTCTATTTTTGAACTTTCTGCACACATCCAAGTATCTGCTAATTTATCTTTGCTGTTAATTATTAGGTTTGAAGTATCTGTTGATGTTGCATAAGCCATTTCTTCTATTCTTCTTGCTTCATTGTCTCTTGCCATTGAGCTATTTTCTGAATATGATGAAGAATTAAACCATTCTTTGTTGTAGCTTGGATCTATTGTTGATTTGTAATCTTGTCCATTATATTTTAGTATATTTGCTTGTCCTTGTGCTGTTGATACATCATAGTATGTGCCATCACCATATATAAACCTTACTATATAGTTACCTGGAATAAAGTCAGTAAATGTATAATGTCCTGGTTCATTTGTTACATTATATGTTGCAATATTTCTACCATCATTTGTTATATATTTTACAGTATTTGAACCTGATACAGTTTCTTGCCAAATATATTCTAATTTTAGTGTAGTAGAACCTACTGTAACATTTTTTATTTCTATTAGTTGTACTATTACATCACTTATTTTTGGCTCTGAATCTTGACGTTTTCCATCTCCAGTATTATATTTTGCTGGCATATTAGCTTTGTTATCTTCAAATACATAACCACTTATTGTCCTGTCTACAGTATTTATTTGTATATTTAATCCTCTTGCATCGTCTGTATCGTCTTCTGTTTTATGTTCTTCTATATTATCTGGTGCAGAATCTGTATCTATACAACTTTCATTTGTAGAATATGAAACTATTTCTACCCATGTTTTCATTTCTCCTATGTTTAGTGAACCTAAGCTATTTTTACCTACTGTTAATGTTAAATTGTATATTTCTTGATTATTACTATCTGTAAATGTTCTGTTTACTGGTATTATTACTCTATTGTATGTTTTACCATCTATTGTCACAACTTCTGGAGTTGCTCCTGCTAATACATATCCTGTATCATAATAATATGCTATTTCATTTATTGTTGCATCTGTTGCACTCTGATTATTTAATAATACTTGATATGTTAATTCTACATTTAGCTCTCCATCTTCTTTCTTTTTATTTAGCATTGAGCCATATTCACCAGTTTCTAGTGTTGGATGTGCTGTGCCTGTTAAAACTGGTAATGAGCTATAATCATTAATTCT
>ERZ1643249.3390-NODE-3390-length-14067-cov-261.622538_pt1 | contig 14067 bp, 10 predicted proteins | sample MGYA00579263_ERZ1643249 | MGnify/ENA primary metagenome ERZ1643249 (study PRJEB29033, sample SAMEA4952264) | chicken gut metagenome | biome: Broiler Chicken; feature: Gastrointestinal Tract; material: Caecum | place: Ireland | collected 2018 | study: Broiler...
AAGGTAGCGAAATTCCTTGTCGGGTAAGTTCCGACCCGCACGAATGGCGTAACGATCTGGGCACTGTCTCGGCAAGAGACTCGGCGAAATTGGATTATCCGTGAAGATACGGATTACGTATACCAGGACAGAAAGACCCTATTGAGCTTTACTGTAGCTTGAAATTGAATTTGGGTTATGCATGTGCAGTATAGGTGGGAGACTTTGAAGCGAAAACGTCAGTTTTTGTGGAGTCGTCGTTGAGATACCACTCTTGCGTGATTTGAATTCTAACTGTTTACCTCCAAGATCAGGTGACAGGACAGTTTCTGGTAGGCAGTTTGACTGGGGCGGTCGCCTCCTAAAGAGTAACGGAGGCGCTCAAAGGTTCCCTCAGGATGGTCGGAAATCATCCATAGAGTGTAAAGGCATAAGGGAGCTTGACTGCGAGACCTACAAGTCGAGCAGGGCGGAAACGCGGACTTAGTGATCCGGCGGTCCCGAATGGAAGGGCCGTCGCTCATCGGATAAAAGTTACCATAGGGATAACAGGCTTATCTCCCCCAAGAGTTCACATCGACGGGGAGGTTTGGCACCTCGATGTCGGCTCGTCGCATCCTGGAGCGGTAGTACGTTCCAAGGGTTGGGCTGTTCGCCCATTAAAGCGGTACGCGAGCTGGGTTCAGAACGTCGTGAGACAGTTCGGTCCATATCCGGTATATGCGCAAGAGAATTGAGTGGAGTCGTCCTTAGTACGAGAGGACCGGGACGAACGAACCTCCAGTATACCTGTTGTTCTACCAAGAGCAAACGCAGGGTAGCTGTGTTCGGAGCGGATAAGTGCTGAAAGCATATAAGTACGAAGCCCACCACAAGATAAGTTCTCTCTCTGGGTAACCAGGTAAGTCCCCGAACAGATTATTCGGTTGATAGGTTGGAAGTGGAAGTGTGGCAACACATGTAGCTGACCAATACTAATAGGACGAGGGCTTCTCCTAACATAGGAAGTCGCTTACGGCTATCTCTTGTACAGTTTTTATATAGAATTGCAAAGGTTTCTCTGGTGACAAAGTGATAGGAAAACACCCGTTCCCATCCCGAACACGAAGGTAAAGACTATTTGCGGTGACAATACTCGGAGGGTAGCCTCCCGGGAAGATAGCTCGTTGCCAGGGGTTTATTTTAGAAAAAGCACTATATCGTTTGATATGGTGCTTTTTTATTGTTATAAATTATATAATATTAAAGATTCAGTATGACATTTTTTTGTCGGACAGATTTTTTGTTTGTCTTGCACGTGTATAATATTTGTCTGCTTTCTCTTCCTCTCCGATTTGTTCATACATACGGGCTGTTTTGGAGAATATAGAGCTCATTCTTTTTGTGTCTTTAGTTTCTTTTGCCATATCAAGACCGAGTTTGAAATAAGATAAGGCGTCTTTGGTCACATATCTGAGAGAGTGCATTTCTCCTATGTCTTCGAGAATTTTTGTTTGGTTGCGTATATCTTCTGTTTGTCCTTTGAAGGAGAGAGATTCGAAGTAGTGCTGCATTGATGGTTCGTATTTGTTAAGTTCGTTGTATATTTTCCCCATTTTATGGTGGGCTTTCCCTTTGAGCGTCAGGCTTTGTGTATTTTCTGCCGCTTCGTTGTAGCAGATGAGTGCTTTAGCGAGGAAGTTTTGTTTATTAAATATATCTCCCGTGTTGTGGTAGATATTTGCCTGTGCTTCATAGTCTCCGAGTTCCATTGCATTTTCGAAGGCTGATTTATAAGTTCTGAGCGCATTTTTGTAGTCTTTTTTGTGGGTATAGCTTATGGCTACGGCATATAATTTACGGAGGTTTTTATCCTCTGGGATATAGACATCTTTTGTTGTTGTGTGAACAGGTTGTGTTTCTTTTGTTTGCTGCTGCTCGCTTTGAGTTATGAAGAAGTTGTCATTATCTTCATTTTCCGGTTGTTTAGTTGTTTCAGTTTGTTGAGCAGAAGTTTGTTCTCCGTTGATTATTTGTTCGGCTGCTGATTTTTGTGCTTTTGAGGGGTCAAGTTTGTAGTCAACCTGCTGAAGAAGAAGGGCGTTTATCCATTCTTCCACAACTTTGGATTGTTTTTGGAGAGTTTTTGAAATAAACTCATCGAGAATTTTTGCAGAGATTCTGAGGTTTGATTTGATTATTTCAGGGGAAGGAAGTTCTTTTTTTGATTGAATTTCAATCAGGTGAAGATAGCCGTCTATTTCTCCTTTGATATCTTCCGGAGTTGAGATGGCATTGATTGTATTTTTAAAGTCCGAGAGTATTTGGGCAATATTTATTTTTGAAGAGGAGTAGTCTATTGATCCCTGGTATTTATTTTGTTGTCTGTTATTTTCGTTATTTTGCTTGAAGGTATCCTGATCCCGGTTATTTTTTACGGGAGTATTTGTTTCTGTTATGTCCGGTTTTTTGTACATAACAGATGGTGGAACTACATATGGTGATATGTTAACTGAATAGTTACTTACCATTTTTGCCTTCAGAACCTTACAAATACTCTCTTTTTTGTTATCGGTCGGTTGTACGTTTTGCTTTCGTAAGTTTGATAAAATTCATACTTAAGTATGAGAAAAGACAGACGAAATTTTTCGTCTGTCTTCAGTTTAATGATTGTGGTTAAATAATCCAAGTTTAGCTGTGGGCTATTTCTATTCTTTTTTTCTCTTTCATAAGTTCATCATAAATTTTTTCCGGTATAAAGTTTTTGCCGAGAAGAATTTGCCCGTTGACCAGCGATGGACTGTGGAAGTCGGAGCCGCCTGTTACGATGAGCCCTAATTTTTCTGCAAGAGAAGAGAAGTATTCGACCATAGCAGGTGAGTGTTTGCGGTGGTATGCTTCAATTCCTCTTAGACCATAGTTCATAAGATCCGGTATAAGTTTTTCAGGATTTTCAATGTCGCATGGGTGTGCTATTACGGGGATACCTCCTGCATCATAGATTGTTTCGACTGCTTCGTGCGGGGAAACGGTTTTTCTCTGGGTGTAGGTCGGTGATTTGTCATTGATAAACTTTGCATAGGTTTCAGATAAGTTTCCTGTCAGCCCTGAAGCGATGACTGCTTTTGCAATGTGAGGACGCCCCATGCTGCCGTTTTCGACTGTGAGTTTTTTGACGTCTTCAAATTTTATGTTAGAGCCTTCCTGTTTGTTGATTAGTTTTATAATTTCTTTTGTTTGAGCGATACGGGCAGCCTGTTGTTTTTTGAGCATTTCTTTGAAGGCTTTGTCTTCCATATTCATGAAGTAGCCTAAGATATGCACTTCTTCGCCTTTTAAGAGTGTATTAACTTCTATCCCCGGGATTATTTCAAGCGGAATATTGTTCTCTTTGATATATTCAGAGGCTTTTTTATAGCCTAAAATATTGTCGTGATCTGTGATAGCTATAGCATTCAGATTAAGACTAACAGCAAGTTTGACCAATTCTTCAGGAGAGAGAACTCCATCAGAGTAGGTGCTGTGAATGTGTAAATCTATTTTCACTTCCTTATCCTTCCATAGTTGTATTTTCCTCATTGTTATTCATAACGTATTTAATTCTTTCTATAGAGGAGGCATGACCTGTTTGTTTGTTTATGGTTATACTCACTCCGTTGAGTTCGGTCATGTCTGATTCTGCAACATCAAACCGTTCGGGAATACCTGTTTTCAGGTATTTTCTGGAGCTCTGGATATCCATTCCTATGACGCTCCGTGATGTTCCGCAAAATCCTGCATCTGATATGTATGCACAGCCATTTTGGAGAATTTTTTCGTCTGCTGTTTGAACATGAGTGTGGGTGCCGACGAAGGCTGAGATTCCTAGTTCATCTGCGTAGTCTCCAAGTGCTATTTTTTCAGCGGTGGCTTCTGCATGGAAATCTGTAAAGATTATATTTGTTTCTTTTCTAAGAAGTTCAAATTCTTTTTCAAGAGCCTCCCAGGGAGAGATGAGGGTATTCATGAATACTCTACCAAGAATATTTATGACTCCTATTTTTGTTCCGTCAGGCAGCTTGAACAATCTGGCACCTTTTCCCGGAATATGTTCAGGATAATTTGACGGGCGAACCAGTTTGTCTGCTTTCTCGATATATTTGAAAATTTCTTTTTTATCCCAGATATGGTTTCCAGAGGTAAGGCAGTCAATGCCGCAGGAAATCAGTTCGTTGTAATTTTTTTGAGTCAGCCCGAAGCCGTGGGAGGCATTTTCTGCGTTGGCTATTATGAAATCAGGCTTAACGTCTATTAAGCCTGATTTTAGAGTTTCCAAGTAGTTTGCTGCTGTTTTTCTGCCGGGTTTTCCGACAATATCTCCTATGAACAGTATTTTTATTTCATTATTCATAATATTATTTTGCGATTTCTGTTGCTCTAATTTCTCTTACGACGGTAACTTTGATTTGTCCCGGGTAATCGAGTTCGAGTTCTATTCTTTTTGCTATATCTCTTGCGAGTTTTGCTGCTCCTGCATCATCAAAGACTTCCGGTTGAATGATAACACGGACTTCTCTGCCTGCCTGAACGGCAAATGAGCGTTTTATTCCTTCGTAGCTTGTTGCTATTTCTTCGAGTTTGTTTATTCTCTTGATATAGATTTCAAGAGTATCTCTTCTTGCACCGGGGCGTCCTGCGCTCATGGCATCAGCTATTTTTATGAGGACGGCTTCAGTGCTGTTTGCGACAATGTCGTCGTGGTGCGCTTCGATTGCGTGTATGATGTCCGGATGTTCATTGAATTTTTTTGCAAAAGCAACACCGAGTTCGATATGTGTTCCCTCTTGAGTCTGGTCAAGTGCTTTACCTATATCATGCAGCAGCCCTGCTCTTTTTGCTTTTTTGACATCTGCTCCGATTTCAGCAGCGAGCATACCAGCGAGGTGACCGACTTCTATAGAGTGTTTGAGGACATTTTGCCCGTAGCTTGTTCTATAGTAAAGGCGTCCGAGAGTTTTTATTATTTCGGGGTGGAGGTTTATTATACCAAGTTCTATAGCGGCTGCTTCGCCTTCTTTGAACATTTTTTCTTCTATTTCGCTTCTTGCTTTTTCGACAGTTTCTTCTATTCTTACCGGGTGAATACGCCCGTCAGCAATAAGTTTTTCGAGAGCCATTCTGGCTATTTCTCTTTTAACCGGGTCAAAGCAAGAGAGAACGACAGCTTCAGGGGTATCGTCAATTATCAGGTCAACCCCCGTGAATGTTTCAAGAGCTCTGATATTTCTTCCTTCTCTTCCGATGATTCTTCCTTTCATTTCATCGTTAGGAAGGTTTACAACAGAGACTGTTGATTCTACAACCTGATCCATAGCACAGCGCTGCATGGTTGTTGTGAGAATTTCTTTTGCTTTTTCGTTAGAGATTTCTTTTATGTAATTTTCGTTTTCTTTTATTCGTTGAGCGGTTTCTTTTTTCAGGTCTTCTTCGAGTTGCTGCAGGAGGAGTTGTTTCCCTTCTTCTGCTGTCATTCCTGAAATACGCTCGAGTTCTTCCCGTTGTTTTGCAACGAGGTCAGCGAGAATGTCTTCTTTTTCGAGAAGCTCATCAAGTTTTTTTCTGAGGGATTCTTCTTTGTCTACGACATCCTGATATTTTTCTTCGAGTTTGTCTTCTCTTACGAGCAGTTTATTTTCTAGTTTCGAGAGTTCCGCTCTTCTGTCCCTGACTTCTCTATCGAAGTCTTCACGCTGAGAATGAAGCTGTTCTTTTGCACTCAAGAAAGCTTCTTTTTGCTGCAATTTTAATTTTTTATCAAAATCTGCTTGTGTTTCGGCCAGTTCCTTTGAAAGTTCTTGATTTCGTAGTTTATGATTTTTTATTGCAAAGAATAAGTAGACTATTAAGACTACGAGTAAAACAACAACTACCATCAGAGGTATAGCCATCTGACTTAAGTTTTCGATTGTCCTAACTCCTTTTTAACTATATGACATAATCTTAAATTAAATAAGATTTTATCCTTAAAGAATAACACATAATAGGTTTTTTTTATATATTTTTTTACCTAATTTGAAGAAGAGTTTATACTTCTACTGGTGTTTTTTCTTCTTCCTGCTGTTTTGGATTGTTTTTGTTTGTCAGTGTTTCTCGGATTGTATTTTCGATTTCTTCATATATATCAGGATTTTGTTCGAGGAATTCTTTTGCTTTTTCTCTTCCCTGTCCGATTTTTTCGTCGTTGTAGCTGAACCAGGTACCTGATTTTTTGATGATATCCATGTTTACTGCATAATCCAAAATGCATCCGGTTTTTGAGATACCTTTTCCGTAGATGATTTCAAATTCGGCTTTTCTAAACGGAGGAGCGACTTTATTTTTGACAACTTTCACTCTGACTTTATTCCCGAATTCTTCATCATTCTTTTTGAGTGTTTCTATTTTTCTTATTTCAAGTCTGACGCTTGCATAGTATTTCAGAGCGTTGCCGCCTGTTGTTGTTTCTGATGGTCCATACATGGCTGCTGCGCCGATTTTTTGTCTGAGCTGGTTGATAAAGATTACCGTTGTTCTTGTTTTGCTGACAATACCCGTGAGTTTTCTCAATGCCTGGCTCATAAGTCTTGCCTGCAAACCCATATGGCTGTCGCCCATATCACCTTCTATTTCTGTTTTCGGAACAAGAGCTGCTACGGAGTCGATTACTATAACATCGATAGCGCCTGAGCGGACGAGTTCTTCGGTTATTTCGAGAGCTTGTTCTCCTGTGTCAGGTTGAGAAATCAGAAGTTCATCGACTTTTACCCCGAGGTTTTTGGCATATTCAGGGTCTAGAGCGTGTTCTGCGTCGACATAAGCTGCAAGACCTCCTTTTTTCTGGGCTTCTGCAACAATATGCTGAGCGAGTGTTGTTTTACCGCTGCTTTCAGGACCGTAGATTTCGATAATTCTTCCTCTGGGAACTCCTCCTATACCGAGAGCCATATCAAGCGGGAGAGCTCCTGTTGAGATTGATTCTACGTTGACGCCTGCTTTTTCTCCGAGGCACATAATAGAACCTTTTCCAAAGTCCTTTTCTATTTTTTCAATAGCCATTTCAAGGGCTTTTTTACGTTCATCGGATACTTTTATTGTTTCTTCTTTTTTTGCCATTTTTTTATCCCCATTTTTTATTATTAATTATATTGTTGCATATTTTTTGAGTTGTTTCACTTTTCGATAAATCCGTCTTCTTTGATAATTGTCAGCTTGGTTATTTTATGACCGTCGACTTCGTTTATTACAAATTTTAGACCGTTTTCTTCGACTTCCTGATTTACTTCAGGTTCTCTTCCGAGGAGACCGAAGACGTATCCTCCGATTGTCTGGTAGTCATCTATTGAGAGGTCGAGGTCAAATTTTTTGTTGAGTTCTTCGATTTCCATTTTTGAGTTTACTTTTAGGGTTTTGTTATCAACCTTGTAGTAGTCAGCTGATTCAACGGTATCGAATTCGTCGTAGATTTCTCCTACGATTTCTTCGAGGATGTCTTCGAGAGTAACTATCCCCGCTACTCCTCCATGTTCGTCTATAACGAGTGCAAATTGAGTTTTTGTTGATGTAAATTCTGATAACAATTCGCTGATAGGTTTTGTTTCAGGGATAATGTGGAGTTCTCTGACGAGAGATTCGATAGTGACGTTTTCGTCTTTTGTTGCTTTGAGAACATCTTTTGCGTTTATTACACCGATGACGTTGTCAACAACGTCTTTGTATACAGGAATTCTTGTGTGTCCTGTTTCAATGATTAATTTTGTGAGTTCTTCTATAGAAGTTTCAGTATCAGCAAAGATAACGTTTGTTCTCGGAATCATTATTTCTGAGGCGACTGTTACCGTGAAGTCGAAGAATTTGTTGAGCATCTTTGCTTCATCGTTTGTTAAGATCTCGTTTTTTAATCCTTCTTTTATTAATTTTTCGAATTTATCTTTCCAGTTATCGCTTACGTCGTCTGCTATCATCTCGATAGTGATATCTGCCACACGTTTGATAACTTTTCTTATTTTATTTTCGACCTTCTGTGCTATATCGTCGGCTTCCTTCATCGGGATTTCAGGGTTAACTTCTATTTTCATATTGATTATGACTCCTGATGCGCCGAGGTCTATTGTTTTTAGGTCTACAAGCCTTGATACGCCATAGACATTATTTGTGATTTCAGTAATAAGTCTTTCGGTGTGAGGCCCTGCACCTGCTGCCGTGAGTGAGTTGATGTTGTTTTTGATGAGATATCCGGCAAGGAACAGCAGGATAAGACCGATAATTATTGAAGCAACGGCATCAGGGATATATGCATATTTGTATGGCATTGCAAATTTTGAGATAGAAACCGCAATGAATGCGATGACAACACCCGAGAACGCTGCTGTATCTTCGTACCAGACAAATTTTGTTGTCGGACTTTTTATTTTTCTGATGAATCTTATTGAATGGATGAAATTCACAAGATTATTTGAAACAATTTTTTGTTCGGCTTCTTCAAGGACTGCTTTTGATGCGCTGACAACGGCCCATGCTTCAAAGCATGCACTGCCTACGAGTGTAATAGCAAGCCAGTGATAGTTATCTAACAGTTCTTTTGTCCCTTCTCCGTGGCTAAACAGTCTTTCAAGCCCGTGAGATATGGCGATAAATGTTGCTACGAGCATAAATATACTTGCAAGACCTGACCATATATTTGCTTCTAGTCCATAGCCAAAGGGGTGCATTTTGTCTGCGGGTCGGTTGCCTCTTTTTAGTCCGATGAGAAGGCAGACGCTGTTGAAGCCGTCGACAAGAGAGTGAATGGCTTCTGATAATAACGAGCTGCTTCGGGACAGCCACCAGCAGATAAATTTTATTGCTGATATTCCCAAATTTGCTGCGAGTGCTCTATATACTGCTTTTTTATTATGTTCAAAAGATGTTTTTTGAGTTGTTTGTTTTTCTGATGATTCTGTTTCGATACCGGTATACAGGTCTGATGACATATATTTTATGAATTCCTCGTTAAATATTATTTATGAAACTTATTAATGATTTTGTATTTAGTTGTCTTTTTAAGTATCATTATATATAATATGCGCATGTTTTGTTAGTTTTGTAAAGAAATAGTAATATACTACTTTAGCTTAAAAATTAAGACAGGGAAACAGGAAGTTGAGAAAAGTTTTATACATCCGTTTTATAATTATATTATATATATTTGCGGGTATGTTTATTTTCTGTGCTCCTGTTTTGAGTGATACATTTGATGATGAGTTTATAAAAAACAAAAAGCTTGAGACCTCCATTGATTTGAAAAACGGAACAGAGTCCAACATTATGCCGCCTGAAAGTCAGGAGAAGGATAATAATGATGTAACAACGAATGATGCCGCTTCTGTTGAGAATAATCCTACAAGCCTGCCGCCCGTTGTTGGAGATGAGAAAACAGCTCAGGCAAATACCGGGTCTGAGCAGGAAGATTCTTTATCTGGAGATGATGGGGTCCCAAAACCTTTGTATAATGATAAAAAGCAGGCGCTCAAACCTGATAATTTTTATGATAACTTTGTTTTGGACACGACTTCTACGAAGCTGCCAAAAGGTAATCAAAACAATATATTTCTCCTCGGGTTAGTATCTATTGTTGTTGTGATTACATCTATCTTCTTGCTTGTGAACTTTATCCGTGCGCAGAAAGACCTTAATAAACAGCGTGAATTATTCCACAAAAACTTTGACCCTTTGAATATCCGTCAGGGATTTTTTTCTGCTGATTATGATATAAGGAATGCGAAAACAGACGGGATAGAAATTGTCAAAAGCACTCAGGCTCCATCAGATAATGAAAATAATTTATCTGAAGATATGGTAGAGCCTGCTGAAGAACTTATGCCTGTAACTGCGTCTGCAGAAGTTGTTCCTTCTTCTCAGGAAGTTTCAGTTAAAGAAGAATTTGTTGAACAACCTGCTCATGATGAGTTGTCTTATCAGCTGAAAGAAGCGAACAAGGTATTTGAAGAAAATCTCGAAGGAGAATTGCCGGAGGCTGTTTCACAGCAAAATGAAAACAAAGAAGATGTGTTGTCTGATGATGAGCTTGATTTTATTGATGCGATAAATAATTCTGATTCTGAGGACTCTTTGCAAACAAAAGAAGAGCTGTCTTTTGAAGAAGAGGATGAGAAACAAGAGGAATTTAATCAGGATATTACCTCTGATGTCGTCGAAGATTCTCATCCTGTGCAGAGTGCTGTTGAAGAAGATGCTCTTTATGTTGAGGAGAAGGATATTCTTGTTGAGCCTGCAGCGTCATCCATGCAGGTTGAGCAACCTGAAGATTCTATCCCTCAGTCTGATGAAGAAGAACCGCTGCCATCTGATATTTTTGTTGAAGACATTCCTTCAGTAGTTGTTGAAAATCCTCAGGAAGAAATTATCACTGAAGATGAGGTAGTTGAAGAAGTTCCTGAGGTACTTCCTGATGAGGAAGTCGTTTTTATTCAGGAAGAAGTTGAACCGCCTGTTGAAGAAGCAGTTTCTTTAGAAACTCAGCAGGATGAAGAGGATATTATTCCAGTGCAGAATGTTGTCTTTGAGCAGGAAGTTTCTCAACCTTCTATTGAAGATATAAAGCAAGCAGTTGTTGAAGATAAATCCCCTGAAAAAGTTGTTGAGCAGTCTGAAGTCCAAGAACATGAACCTTCGACAACAGTTGACATTCCTGTCTCTGCAAAAGAGGCTGAAGAAGAGAAACCCTCAGAACCTGAGAAAACAGAAGAAGAGAAAGCCCTTGAAAAATTTGACATTGTTGATGTTTGCAAAATAGATGACAATAAAGAAATACTTTTGATAAAAGAAGGCTTCAGATATTCGTTTATGGCAAGAGTTTATACAGAAGTTTTCAAGCTGTTTGATATGAACCAGCCTGATAAGATAAACAGAATTAAAGAAATTGATGAAAAACAGGGTGATAAACAGGTTTATATGATTAAAGGCGAGCAGCACCGTATTTTGTTTGCCATGAATAATAAAGAAGCCAGTTTCATTATGGAGCTCTGATGCGTTTGAGATATTTTTTGAATATCTTTTTTGTTGTTTTCTGCTTGCTTTTGCTATCAGGTTGTTCAACAAGAGAAAAGGCAACCGTTATAAAATTCTCAAGCTGGGGGTCTGAGTCTGAGGTCAGAATTTTGCGCCCGCTGATAGCAGAGTTTGAGGAGAAAAATCCTGATATAAAAATAGAGTTTATTCACATTCCAAAGAATTATTTTCAGAAGCTGCATCTTTTGTTTGCTTCAAATCTGGCGCCTGATGTAATTTTTGTGAATAATATAAACGGAATTATTTACGCCGATGCAGGTTTATTTGAAGATTTATCGCCTTATTTGGAGGCAAGTGAAGGAACAGACAGAGAGGATTTTTTTGAAAATTCTTTGAAAGCCTTCACTTACAATGATAAATTGTATGCGCTGCCCCGTGATGTTTCGAATATTGTTGTGTTTTATAATAAAGATATTTTTTCACGCTGCGGTGTTGAACCGCCTTATGAAGGGTGGACGTTTGGAGATTTTTTGGAAAAGTCAAAGGCGCTTGTTAATTCAAAAAGTTGTTCTCAGAAGTGGGCTGTCGGGTTTGATGAACGGGCTGTCTTCTGGCTGCCTTTTTTGTGGAGCAATGGCGGGGGGATTTTATCTGAAGATTTGGAGAAGATTATTATTGCTGAAGAGGCGTCTGTAGAGGGATTAGAGTTTTATTCCGATTTGAGAAACAAATATCATCTTGCGCCAAGTGATGCTCAGAAGGGTAGTTTGAGCAATTCTCAGCTGTTTAAGCATGGGGATATCGCTATGCAGATATCAGGGAGGTGGAGTGTGCCGTTTTTTCGTAAAAATTTGGATTTTGACTGGGATATAGTTCCGTTTCCTTCATCAAAAAGAGGTTCTGTTGTTGATGTTGACGCATCGGGTTGGGGGATTTCTGCCGGGTCAAAATACAAAGAGCAGGCATGGCGGTTTGTTGAGTTTATGGCGTCAGAGGAGGCTGTCAAAAAGATGACTTCAAGCGGGCTGATTATTCCTGCGAGAGTGAGTGTTGCAAAGTCAGAGTTATTTCTTGATACGAAACAGAAGCCTGCCGGTTCAAAATATTTTGTAACGGCAATTGATACTGGAATTCCTACGCCTGCAAACAAGAATTATCAGGAGATACTTGATATTCTTGATAAAAGAATTGAATTACTTTTTTCAGGTAAAAAGCAGGCAAAAGAAGTTATTGATAAAGAATTGGAGGCTGAGCTTTCTGAATTGCTAGAATAGTTGATATTCGTTTTTTGTCATAGTATTATTATAGTTATCGGATATTCTGGAGAACAATTTTTATGGAACAAATAACAAAAACAGCTTCTGATTTGAATGAAAAAGCAGAAAACAGATACCAGCTTGTTTATGAGATTGCTGATCTGGCAAAAAAAATGGTTGATGAATCTCTTTCAAGAAAAGTGAGAGAAGATGTTATGATTGGCGGATATGAACAATCTTTTGACCCTTCAATCAAAAAAGAAAAACCTGTTCAGCATGCGATTATGGTAAAAGCATCCGAATCTGATGATAACGGATTGGTCGGTTAGAAAGATTTAGCAAGACGAAGTTATGTTGGATGAAATAAAAGAACAGCCTCATATTCTTGCGAGGTTGCTTCGTCGTTTTTTTCGGGATGATTTTTCGATAAATTGTGATATTCCTCTTTCTGATGAAGAAATAAGAGGAATATCAGATATTACCGTTGTTGCAAGCGGGTCATCGAAAAATGTCGGTGATGTTGCGGCATCGTATTTGCGCAGGTTTTTGAATATTCCAGTGAGGGTTGAATTTTCGAGCGAGTTTTGCGCAGACAATTCTTTTATCTCTAAAACCAGTTTTGTTGTTGCGATATCTCAATCCGGGGAAACAACTGATACTTATGAAGCTCTTGAAGCAGCAGCAGAGAAAACAAAATATACGCTTGCTCTGACAAATAATTCTGAGTCACGTTTGCATAAGGCTTCTTCTTATCAAATTATGGTTGAGGCTGATAAGGAAAAGAGCATTGCGGCGACAAAAACAGTAACCGCTCAGTTGTTGTGTCTTATGGTATTTGGCTTGTTTTTGGTGTCAAAACGCAATGTTGAAAAATTATCCTTAGAAAAAACTGTGGCAGAACTGAGAAAATTGCCTGAAGGGATTGAGTCAATTCTCAAAAATTGTGGTGATATTCAAAAAACAGCAGAGAAAATAAACAAATCATCAGGAATTCTCTTTGTATCAAAAGGCAGCTGTGTAAATGCGCTGAGAGAGGGCGCTCTCAAGTTGAAGGAAACGAGTTATATAATGACGGAGGTTTTGCCATCAGGTGAGGCGTTGCATGGTCATTTTGCTCTGCTTGATAATACAAGAACCCTTGTTTCAGCAATTTTGGACGGTGTTTTCTATGATACGGAGGTTGAAAACACTTTATATATGAAAGAAAAAAGCGGAGCAAATCTCGTTGTCATAAAAAATGCTCAAAATAAAGAAATTGAAGACAAGTTTGAAAAAGACCGTACGTACTTTATAAACATCCCCGGCGCAGAAGAGTATGTTGAGGTGTTTTATATTATCGTGGTCTGCCAGCTGCTGGCGTATTATATTTCAAGGTCTTTAGGGTTTGATATCAATCATCCGAGGTATTTATCAAAGGTCGTAAAATAAAAATAGCTCCCATTTTGGGAGCTATTTTTGGTTGATTTCCAAAATTATCCTTTAATTGCTTCGAGGCAGTCTTCGCAAAGCGCCGGATGGTTTGAGTCTTTGCCTAATTCTCTGTATTTCCAGCATCTTTCGCATTTTTCTCCGAGAGCTTTTGTAACGTTGACTTTTATTCCTTCTTCTTCGTAAGTGTTGAGGATATCGGAAGGTTTTTCTCCGTTCACAAAGACCTGAGAAGTAATGAAGATTGCTGATAACTCATCCGCTGCTGATTTGAGTGCTTCTTCAACGGTTTTGTCGCCGGCTTCGATGTAGACAGCTGTTTCAAGAGAGCTTCCGACTTTTTTATCCGCTCTCAGCGGTTCGATAGCTTTTGTGACGATTTCTCTAACTTTGAGGATTT
>ERZ1643249.3392-NODE-3392-length-14063-cov-30.223943_pt1 | contig 14063 bp, 32 predicted proteins | sample MGYA00579263_ERZ1643249 | MGnify/ENA primary metagenome ERZ1643249 (study PRJEB29033, sample SAMEA4952264) | chicken gut metagenome | biome: Broiler Chicken; feature: Gastrointestinal Tract; material: Caecum | place: Ireland | collected 2018 | study: Broiler...
ATTTGGGCAGGGACATCCGCATGATGGAGCTTGACCTCAAGTGTACCCTCGGACAGCACGAATACGGGACGGCGAAGGTGTACGCCGGCCTGCTTACGCTGGAGCAGTACGGCAAATACTGCGACATCATTCCGAAGATTGATACGACCTACTGGCTTGCAACACCTTGGAAAACGCCTAGATGTTCCCCGGACATGTCCAGCTCGAACTACGTCTGGTTCGTCAACTCGGGCGGCTACTACTACAACTGGGACTGCTTCAACACCGACGGCGTGCGCCCCACTTTGACTCTTAGTCCTTCACTCTTGGTCTCTGTTGAATGCGATGATGAGGAAGAAGATGCTGAAAGCAAGTGGCATAAGTACCTTGAGTACATGATTCGCTGGGTGATTTCCCATTCGGACAAGAAGTTTGCCGGGTGTTGTCCTGCGGGCTACGATGCGTGGATCAGCAGCAACCGGGAGGATGTGTAATTATGAAGAATCGGTTTGAAGTTTTCTCTCTGGATGTTTACATGGACGAGGTCGGCTGCTGGACTGAGAATAGCCGGACTTCTCTTGGAGAGTTGGAGGTGGAGCCTGCTGTCGGCAGCGAGATCGACGCCGTGGACATCATCGCGGCTTTGAAAAGGTTCGGGTACTCGGACCTTACCGGCCGCCAAATCAAGGCTCTGGTCACGACGGATCGCCGCGTGGTGTATGCCGAGGACTACTACGGAGATGGCTCTTGGTGGGAGGTCGGCGCTGTGAAAGGGCACGTCCCCGTCTATGGATTGAGGCTGAAGGAGGATGATGCGGCATGAGCCTTATTACGAAAGAGGCACTTCGCAAATCTCTTAAAATCGGCCTCAAAATGAGAGAGCTGTTCGACTTTTCGGACGGCCAGGACTGCCTCATTTTCAAGGCAGAGAAGTTTTTACCGGGGGATAAAATCATCTACATACCAGACGTTGCCCTCAACGAGATCCCGTTGGGTAGGCCGGTAGCTGTTGATGATGAGATTACCGAGATTTTGGACAAGTGCTACACCGGCAACGATTTCATAGATCTGTGTGACGGGGATGTGAAGTTGGCAGAACGTCTGTTCCGGTACTGCGACTGGCAGCATCCATCCTCAGCTCTGAACGAGGTAACGGATGACGAGGAGGACGTATAATGGACGAGTTTCTGGAAAAAGTGAACGCGCACCCGCTGAAAGGCTTTGAGCTGTGGCTTGATGCGCTCTCTGCTGTTCCGACAGACGGGTTTCGCGCTGAATGCTGGTCGTGGGTCAACGCATGGGGATCCGGCGGCGGCAGCTACGAAACGGAAATGAGAGCCAAATCAGCCATTGAGGAATGCTCCGATGAATCGCCAAAGTCGATTGCTGATGCGGTCTACCACGCCATTGCGGATTGCACTGAAAGTCCGATGTCGGCAAGTTGCATCACGCAACTGATGATTGAAGAATCGGAGGCAGAATGTGGTTGCAAATGACTTGACAAATACCTGCTCGACCTGCCGCTGGTGGGAGCCGTTTCAGGGCGTTTGCTTCAACGGAGACTCATCCCACTGCGCGGACTTCACAGATGGGGATGAAACGTGTGATGCCTGGGAACAGGAAGAGAACGAATAAGGGGGAAAACAAATATGGATCGCAGAAATATTCCGTATGTGTACAAAATCGAGGAGGAAATTCGTAAAGCCGCTATTACTGGAGACGGGTCGGATGCGGCTCGCCTGATTTCCGAAGCCCTCAACGACATCGGGGGCGGAGTTGCTGCATTGGTCAATCGGTATCCCTACGACGACCTTCCGCTCGTCATGGCGTCTCTCTTGACTACCTACAACGCTTTGTGCTCCGTTGTTGGACCCAATGGAAAAGCGCTTGCAGATGATATTGCGCAGATGACCAACTGCGTTGCAATCAATCTGGCAGAGCTTGCCAAACAGGCCCGAGATGAGCAAGGTAAAGAGTAATGCCTATATCTGATGTTAGAGTTATTGCCAGAAGAAACGGATTTGTTTTGGCAGAAGGGAAACCCGACGGCTTCTATATGTTCGGCCCGGAAAATTATTTGCACGATGCTTGGGGATTCCCGGTAGAGCAATGTGGCTCCAACGAAAGACTGATTCGTACTTTGGAACTCTGGGCATATGAGATTGACAAAGACAATCTTTTGACAAGAGAAGCGTGGGAATATTTTATCAAAATTCTGCTGGAGATAGCCATAAGGGAGAAAAGGCCATGAGCAAAAGAAAGTACAAACCGGGTGGCGTGATTTGTTCACTTGATGAACTGTTGTACCAGGACTTCATTTTTCTCAATGGAAAGATTCTGCATCGCGGTTTCTTTCTGTCGTGGAGCATTCATTTCATCCTCAACAGTCTTGGGAATGGCTGCTTGCGATACGCTGTTCGAGAGGAGGGCGTACATGAAAAGAAAAGCCGCGATTGAAACACTGCACGAAATTTTGGAGAACGACACATACGGGTTTCGGGACAGTATGACAGATGAACAGATCAAGGCCGTCCAAATGGCGCTTGATTCCCTTGAGTTTCCAGAAAATATGTGCTGTGGTGACTGTCTGCATTTTGTGTACGAAGAAATTGACGGTTACGGGTGGTGCCAGAAATGCGACCGGCGCAGCAGGTGCGATGATGGCCCGTGCGACGATTATGAATGAAAGGAGCAAACTACATGATAAAGCCAATTTTGTTCGATACAGAATTCGACAGACTAGAGGTTTTTTTATGAAAGATAGATTGACTGTTCGTCACGGTATGCTGACAGACCTTGCTAGCTACCTGAGCCAAAGCGGATGGAAACTGGAGACGCCTATCGGACAGTACGAGGTTCTGCGGGCAAGGCGGCAGGGCCACCCCAGACCGCTGCTCATCTACGATCGGACCTCCGGCGGATGCGGGTACAGCATCGACGAGAGGGACATAAAGGTGTACCGTGGCTGGCAGAGAAATCGTCGGCGCCGCGGCCTTGATCCGAATTGGCCGACAGAGGCAGAACGTCAGCTCTATTTTGAAGGAAAGGATGTATGGGTAAATGGAAGAAATACTTACTTATGACGAATTGCAGTTCATTACTCTGCTTCGGGCGCGTCCCGAATGTTATAGCAAGGTGCTTCAAATCCTTTCACAAGAACGAGGAAACGGAAATGACTGATATGGAGCTTATCAAAAACTGGCAGACCATTCGTACCGAGTTCGAGGCAATGGAACGGATGTCATGCGTCCCTGTCGGCATCCGAAAGGTGAAGGCCGACCACATCTTCGATGAGGAGAAGTCGGTTCGCTGGAATCGAGAAATGGCGGAAAAGAACAATGCCGATTATCAGGCCGAGGTTGCGCGACTCAACACCGAAAAGAACAAGCGCCGAGACGCTATTCTCGAAGATATCTACCGGCTGATTCAGGAAGACGTGGGCCACAATCTGTCACGGGCCAAGGCCCAGCGCCTCTGGGCGTATGCGTGGGAGCATGGCCATGCGAATGGGTTCTCAGAAGTCTACTACTACATACAGGACGCCATCGAGTTGGCTAGGATGCTTTTAAGTAAAGGCCAAAAGTAGTCCGGTATGTTTCGGTTTCTCATTTCTTGTTGAAAGAAAGGATGGTCTAGCGAATGAGCGGTGTGAGTTGGAATGACAAGCTGTATAGCAAGATGTGCGATGAGCAGGAAGCCTACAAGAGTATGCTGTTGTCTAAACCGCCGACAGAAATCCTGGAACACGCCTATGAGTACAGCATCAGGGAAGACATTATCTGTGCAATGACAGATAACGATTTGCCGGAGGAACAGGCGGCGGCTATCCTCAGCCTGGATCTGACGATGGACGATATGTTTGAGCAGTTCTCCCACAACAGCTATTCGAGCAACCAAATGGACGTTGTTTGGATCAGCGTTGAAGAGAGAGGGAAGAAGGCGTACAGTGCCCTGATGGACAGAGCCAAGAGTCTGATTGACAAATTCTGTATTCGCGAGTACGATGCGCCGGCGGATTTCAGCGATTTGAGCAAGGTCGGCGTGGCCTATACCACCGTAGGTGATCAGGGACAACTTCCCTTACAGGTCTATGTAGATCTTGAAGGCTGCAAAATAGAGCGGGAGCTGGACGGTAAGCTGCTGGATAGCTGGCAGTACGATACTCTTGGGGAATTGATCGAAACAGAGCTGGAAGGTATGGATTTCCAAACGTTGGTTTCTGTGTCGGATGAAGACATTGAAAAAGCGTTGGCCTTGGAAGGAGGGGATTTACGTTGAAGGATATAAGAATCGAAAGAGGGGACATCTTCTACGTTAATAGCTTTGTCCCCACGGTCGGATGCGAACAGCGGCCTGGCCGTCCCGGCGTTATTGTATCGAACGATGCCAACAACCGCGCCAGTCGCACCGTAGAGATCGTCTACTGCACAACAAGAGAAAAGCCGAATCTCCCCACCCATACCACCATACACAGCACAGCGGTGGAGAGCACGGTTCTGTGCGAACAGATTACGACGATTTCCGTTGATTGCCTCGGCACATACATCGGAAGATGCACGACGGCAGAAATGGAAGCTATCGACAAATGCCTGATTGAATCCATTGGCCTGACCATCCCCAGCAAATCCAAACAAACGCTTGAATGTTCGGTAAAGGGCGATCAGGATGATGAGGCAAAGAAACTCCAGGACGATATGTACAAGATCAAGGTGGAACTTGATACCTATAAACGTATGTACGAAATTGCAGTGAACAAGCTGGCAACTGCCAGAATCGAGGGGAAACAGAAGCGATGAGCAGTGAGTACAGCATTTACAGCCCATTTGACCCAGATAAGCACAAAGAGACCTACAAGAATTATTTGGAGGTTCTTTCGTTGGAAGATAGATCTGTTGTCTATGCTATACCATCCCACCAGGAGAAGGCTATGGCACTTGCCCGTGAACGTCTTGGAGTTACCAGGGAATTGATCTACGACATGTGCCCGACACAGTATTACGCAGACTTTCTGAACTGGCTGCTGTCTCTTACCAATTCGGTGTCGGTCTGGAACAACATGATCTCATGCTGGAGCATCAACAAAAAGCAGGCGGCCACCCTGCGTATGCTCAAAACCAAAGGCTTGTATAAAGGTCCGATTCCGTTACTTCTGAGCGATCCCAGGTAAGTAAAAATATTTAGCAAACACACTCTAAAATATTGACGTAGATACGTTAATATGGTATAATATACTTACAAAACAACATATCTACGCAAGAAAGGAGAGACAATATGTTTACGTTGGAGGTTCGTTACAGCGGGCGTTGGAAATGGGGCGTCCGTACATACAACACGCTGGAGGATGCCGAGCACCGCGTCAAAGAGCTGGCAAGCGTTGGCATCCACTCCAGAATCAGAAAAGCGTCTGATTTGTGGAAGGGTTGATTTTTTGTGTCCGATGGTTTCCGGTTGGTAATGAGATGCGTATGAATGGAGGTTGTAAAATGTTTGAAGGGCTTATGAGAAACACCGGTTGGGGCTACACAGGCTCCGAAAAGAAGGGCTTTGAATGGCTGTTCACGCCGGACGACAAGGATGCAGCTTACTGTATGGACCCGAACACAGGCCATTGCTACCCGTTCTGCCTGTGCAGAAGCGGTAACGTATTCCAAACCGAGGCGCAGGCGGTTAAGGCCGGGAAGCGGTGGATGAAGGAATGTAAGAGATCTGGAAGTATCGAGGCTGTAAAGGCAGCTTCCAGGCGGTTTGAGTATTGAGGTGAGAGGCGTATGCTGAAAAATTACAAGCCTGCTACATATAAAACCGTCGTTGAGCATCAACTGGTGTTTCTTGATAGTGAAAACGGCGGATATGCGTTTCCGTGCGATGCCAACGGAAATCTTCTCGAAGAAAGTCCTGAACTCCAAAAGAGCTTGAACTTCTGCTTGGGACACCCGGAAAAATTCGATAGATTCAATGAGCTGGTGACATATCGCCGCTCGGTTAAAGAAAATGCCCGAGGGACCTGCATCTGCGGAAGTGATGTGGAGCTGTGGGATCAATACTATGGCGCCTGTCGGTGTCCGAAGTGCGGTAAATGGTACAACCTATTTGGGCAGAGTTTGCTCTCTCCGGATTACTGGGAGATGGATCCTTCCGAAGAAGAATATTATGAGGAATGGTGATTTAGGATGCCTCCGCTGATTGTTTGCAAGAGGTTTCGGTACAAAGAGGATGTTTGCTTTATTATGAAAGCTCAAAATGGTTTGTATCAGAATTGGTACGACGTTCGGAAAGATGATTTTGGAGATTGGTATCCCAGCTCCACAGCGGGTTTGTTCGACAGCTTGGATGAGGCGGTTACTGCAATGAAAAAGCACCGCCCGATAGTAGAGGAGGTTGGATTGTGATGCTTAGGCAAATCAAGAAAGACTACAATATCAGATTGGCGGATGGCCGCAAGGCCATCCTGAGTGCGGTCCAGCTCTCGGACGGTAAGTTCGAGGTTATGCTGCTCGCTGACGACGCGAATATGGACGAAATAGACACTGTCCAGTGCGAAAGCGAACCGGATGCTCTTGCCTTTTTCGATCATATGAGGGAACGATACCACGTCCCGGAGCTTGCAGGCCGCTATAAGAAGCTGGCTGAGGATTTGAAAGAAGCTCTGACCTACGGCTTGGAGCACGCCGGCACGGACGATGGCGGAACCTGCAACTTTGATTCGCCAACCCTATATCTTCCGCGCTGGAACAGGAAAAAGGTGGAGGCTGCGGCTAAGACGGCCGGCGTCGGCTGTTTTATGTGGTCTTCTTTTTCCAGGAGTTGCTATGTGTTCTCTGTTCCGGGTGTTGGCCAGGGATACACGAGGACCAACGCGGCCGAAGCTATGAAGGATTTTCTGAAAGACCGCGGTTATGACGCCGGTATGTATTATCAAATGGACTAAAACAGGAGGAAGGTTCACATATGACCAGAAGCGAAGAAATCGACCTTGAGATTCGGAATCAGGCCGTCCGGCTGTATCCGAAGTGCGCAGCTCTGTTTGAGCTGCCGATGATGGTATACAGCAAGATTGTGGAGGACAACGCCACACGCAAGCGGCCCTACCGGGTGAGCGAGACAAGAATCCGCAAGGTTATCCTCAGCATGGAAGAGTTCCAGTGATCGGAAAAGGAAGGGTACATAACATGAACGCATACATCGAAATGAATCGGCGCCATCAGGAAGAAGCCAACGCTTTTCCTATGGTATTTGCCTTTGGAGACGAACAGTTCAAAGAGGCGATGAAAAAGCTGGGGTTGAAACCTTCTGATACGGACAAGGTGTGTACTATTTATGGTGCTGGCGACATCATCCGCAAAAGCGACCTGCCGGCCTACCGTGAAATGCAAATGCGTCATCGTGAAGAACTGTTCAAAGCCATCAACTCCGACGAGACTGGCGATGGCTTCATTTTTGATATGTTCGACTGTGAACTTGCCAATCATGAGTACGGCTATACGCGCGATCCACACGATGCCCTGATGGCGCTTGGGATGAGTTGGAACCGGGTGGCAAACGACGATCGTCTGCGCCACGGCTTTGAGAAAGCCTGCCGGAATCAGGCCCAATGGTACGACGAGCATAACTGAGGTGGTAGAAGTGAGCAACAGAGTTGATATGTGGTATAGCGACCCGTTCTTGGAAAAGAAATACTCTGCCGACGCCTTCTTCAGTGACACCGATTGCGTGTATCGCGGTAACATCTACGATGATAACGGGCGCCCTATCGGCGATTATGAATCATCCGATAGCGCATGGGTAGAGAAAAAGTTCAGGATTAAGTGGTGATTGGAGGATTTTCAATGAGAGAGGACATCAGAACAGTCAGATTTGTCGGTATGCAGGGGACAGACGAGCTGTTCCGCTGCATCGAAAACAAGAAAGTGTACATCCGCAGATGCTATGAGGAGCCGTATGCTGAATGGCTCACCACCACTAGCTGGAGCGGGGGGTATGAGCCAGACTGTCATATCCGTTCTGGTGTATCGTTCCGCCTGGTAGACCGCAAGGGAAATGAAGTTTTCACAGAAAAGGTGGAGCAAATCCCCGGTTACTGGTATCCGTATGCTGTTAGGAAGGGGCCGTTCTATACAGATTGCCTTCGTGATCTCTCCCAAAAAGTTGCAGACAAAAAAGAGCTGCATACTTACGAAGAATGGAGAGCGTGGCTCATGGAGTTCGCTAGAAAGTCTGGATACGACGGTTATGACGACAACTGGCTGTACTGCGAGGTCGAATATGAGGAACCCAAGAAAATTGCAGAGGTTACGGTACTTGGCGAGCGGCTGATTTTGGTATCTGAGAAGGCGAAGCATACGATTTGCAAAAAGAGCTGGGTCAGGTACGAGATTCGCAATGCTGACATGATTGGCGTGGCAGAACTCTGTGGGTTTTCGTTCGTGGGAGGATACAGACATGATCATGGAAAATAATGAGTACAGCGGATACGTCACCGAATGGTGCCCTAACTGCGAGAATGAAATCGAAATGGCGTGGGATGTAGAGACACGCGGCTACAAAGCATACTGCCCCGTGTGCGGAGGTCGGCTGATGCTCTGTGATGCCTGCCAGCATCTCTCGAATGGCACTTACTGTGGAGGCTGTGACTACTGTTCAGATACGGATTCCTGCAAGCATAATCAAAAACCGGCGAATAGGACGGATGCCGTTCACAGATATTCCGTCACCATCAAAGAGGAGCTGGAACGGGTGGTAGATATCGATGCTACAAGCCCGGAAGAAGCCGAGTACGCAGTCAAAGAGGCTTACCGCCGCAGTGAATATGTCCTTGACGCCGACGACTTCACAGGTGTATCATTCAACGTAAGAGAGGTAGAGCAATGACCATCACAAGAGAAGATGATTTTGGCGGCGCCATCCTGAACTGCGCTGTTCGCTATGCACTGGGCCGCCGCTCCTATATGCCGGGGCTGGTCATGGACGAGATCCGGCCAATGCTCAAGGATTGCTCCAACAAAACCCTGTGGTGTTTTGAGAGAGACATTGATGAATGGCTGAATACATGGGAGCGGGATGCTGGCTGCTATGTTGGCGAGTGGTCCGCTTTCTTGTCCGATGTCAGAAAAGAGCTGAAGCGCAGGGAGGGGGAGAAGAAGCAATGAGCATTAAGCCAGTCTTTTTCAATCGAGAAATGGTGAAGGCAGTCCTAGATGGTAAAAAGACGGTTATGCGTGTGCCTGTCAAGTGCCGTGGACATAAGGTTATCGGATCTCCTGCATGGGAAAAAAGATGGAGCGGGCCATACCGTTTTTTCGATGTCTTGCCCATTGATGAAAGCAAAGAAAGCAATTCGGAAATTAGAGAGCTACACTCCCCGTATCAGCCAGAAGATATTTTGTGGGTCAAGGAACCATGGGTTGAAATTGTAGGAGAGTACATCTATGCTGCGGATGACTTTACATTCTATCCGTCTGGAGGATGGAAGTCCCAGGCTCTTATGCCGAAAGAGGCGGCACGCCTATTCCTTCGCATCAAAACGACGGATGCCAGGAAACTAAACAGCATGACTGATCAGGACGCATTGAATGAGGGAATAGAGCCAAAATACCGAATCAAGATTCCTGACCCAGCATTGCAGAACTTTGCAAATGAATGGGATCGAAAGTTCTCAAAGAATCTGGATACCTACGGGTGGAATGCCAATCCCTGGGTATGGGTCGTAGAATTTGAACGCTGTGACAAACCGGGCAACTGGATGTACTAAACAGAGGGAACGTTATGATAGAGATACAAGGCAAGTTTAACACGGCTAAAATCTTCACCGATGTTGTGGATAACGCATCCATCACACAGGTTCAGGAGCTGTGCAACCAGGCGTTCACAGCGGGCAGCCGTATCCGGCTTATGCCAGACATCCACGCCGGCAAGGGCTGTACCATTGGCACCACCATGACCATCACCGATAAGGTGGTGCCCAACCTGGTGGGGGTGGACATCGGCTGCGGCATGGAGACCACCCGCATCCAGGAGAGCTATATGGAACTCCAGAAGCTGGACAAACTGATCTATGAGAAAATCCCCTCCGGCTTCTCCATCCGGGACAGGGCCCACCGCTACCTCAGCCAAATCGATCTGAACGAGTTGTGCTGCGCAAAGCATGTGGACCTTCTCCGTGCGGAAAAGAGCATCGGTACCCTGGGCGGCGGGAACCACTTCATTGAGGTGGACAAGGACGACGAAGGAAATCTCTACATCGTGGTCCACTCCGGTAGCCGCCACCTGGGGGTGGAGGTGGCCAGCTACTACCAGGAGGCGGGCTACAAGGTTCTCAACCGAACCGACGATGCCTCCATCGAGGCGATCATCGCCCAGATGAAGGCGGAGGGCCGAGAAAAAGAAATCCAGAAGACCCTGAAGAAGCTGAAAAACCTCAAGCAGACCGGCATTCCAAAGGCCCTGGCTTATGTGTCCGGGGAGCTGTTTGAGCAGTATCTCCACGACATGAAGATCGTCCAGCGTTTCGCCATGCTCAACCGGCAGGCCATGGTGGACGAGATTGTATGCGGTCTCGGTCTTCACGTCGAAGAGCAGTTTACAACCGTGCACAATTACATCGACACGGAGTCCATGATTTTGCGTAAAGGCGCGGTCTCAGCTCGTTCCGGAGAAAAACTTCTCATCCCTATCAACATGAGGGATGGAAGTTTGATCTGTGTAGGGAAGGGGAATGAGGATTGGAATTTCTCGGCCCCTCATGGAGCAGGACGCCTCATGAGTCGAGCGGAGGCCAAACGTAGATTTGATATTACCGGATTCCGGCAGGAGATGGATGGAATCTATACGACCTCTGTAAACGAATCGACACTAGACGAATGCCCCATGGCCTATAAGGGCATGGATGATATCCTCAGTAACATCGGACCTACGGTTGATGTAGCCAAGATAATCAAACCGATCTATAACTTCAAGGCAGGGGAATGACACTACTGTAATTATCGTTAGTTCGTTGACATTCCGTGCGAAATCAAGTAGAATAAAAGTGTGGAAATATAGAAAGGGATGGGTGCTTGCAAAATGCCGGAGATTAGTCGTTTTTATGGAATCGTCATCAAAATGTTCTTCAAGCCTAAAGAGCACGAGCCGAGTCATCTCCATGCTCTGTACGGAGAGCATATCGGCATCTTCGACCTCAGAACGATGGAGATGACAGAGGGCGACCTGCCCAGAAAAGCTCAAGAGCTTGTCAAAGAGTGGATGAAAAAGAATCAGGGTGAGCTTTTGAAGATGTGGGACACCCAGAATCTCAGGAAGCTCCCCCCGCTTGAATGAGGAGGTGTTTCTATGATACCACGCATTAAGGAGGTTAAGCCGTTGCCGGATTACAATCTGAGTGTGACCTTCGACGATGGTAAATCTGTCATCTACGATGTTAAGGACGACATCGGCCAGATTGACGATTACAAGGATTTGGTCACGGTCCACGGTCTGTTCAACCATGTTCAACTGGACGAGAGCCGAACCTGCGTGTTCTGGAATGACAGGATCGACCTTCCCAGCGATACCATCTATGAGTACGGGGAAGAACAAGGGGCGTAAACACCATAACGCCGTGGGATGCTCCATCCTGCGGCGTTCTTTTGATGTCTGTATAATAAATAAGTGCGGGAATTGTAGCGGCATGTTCCGCGGCGCCCGCACAGGACCGTAAAGCCCCCCATCCATAACGTCAGAGCTATGAGGCCGTTTACTCCGGTGCAAGGGCGCATTCGTACCTAATGCACTGAAAGGAGAAACATCGCCATGAACAAGAAAATCGATGACGCAATCTTTGGGATGGAAAAGTTGGATGCCCTTGCGGCCGCGTTTGACAGGCTCTACCTCGACTACACCGTTCCGCCGGATGAACAGGAGCGGTTGAACCACGGGGCATATGTCTTCCAGGCAATCAGAGACGAGATCGCGCTGGTCAAGGATGAACTGGAAGAAATGACCGATATGTAACGCAGCAGGGCCGGAGGTGGTCAAAACCGCCCCCGGCTTTATCAAATTCCTTTTTCAAACTCATTCGTGCAAGTAGATATGAATAATATCATTAAATTACCAGTTGGTTATAACCCGTCTTCGTCGGGGACGCGATGCTGATCGTATAAACAGCTCTGAAAAGCTGCCTGCGCTGTTAAAGCCAGTAAGAAAACCTTTCCCTCACCCATTCAAAACCAAATATAGCCGCCCCCGGCGACGCACCTGGCAGGAAACCGAAACGGTTTCCTGCTTTTTTGATGTCTGGACGTCTAACGCAAAATAGACGGTTTTTGACTGTTTTAACGGTTTATAACTTGTTTTACAGAAAATAGGATTTTCTTTCACAAATACCGTATGATTGTTTTAGTCCTTGCAGGGAAGACGGGAAATAATGGAAGGGGAAAAAGCATGAGGTTTGAATGTGAGATCTACGAGCTGCTGCGGCCGTTTCATCTGAAGGGAAAGAACATCGGTTTGGTTGATTTGATCGAGGCGGTGGCGCTCGTGACAGAGGAACCGGGCCGGATCCACGCTGTCCAGAAAGAAGTTTACATGGTCATTGCAGCAGAGCGCCGCTGCTCCTGGATGGCAATCGAAAGCAGCATCCGCAGGGCGCTGGAACAGGCGTGGAAACACAACCGCAGGTACATGGACGAGCTGACCGGCTACGCGCTGGACAGCTGCCCCACGGCCGCAGAGTTCGTTTATATCTGTGCCGCCACGATCATCAAAAAGCACATGGGCACCATGAAATAGGACGTCAAAAGTAAAAAGCCTTGCAAGGACAAAGAACCGCTGCACGCGAAAAACGCTGCAGCGGTTCTTTTATGGGGCCGGAGGTACAGAGGGAAAAGGTGAGATGATTCCATGGGAGGATGTTGAGAGATTAACCCAATGGAGTGGTTTTAGAGTTTTTCTGGAAAAGTTCATTTTTCCTGTTGACAGAGACTCTTAACAGTGGTATTCTAATTATGACAATGATAGTTGTCAAAATGACAATTCAAGCTGTCAAATTGGGGGTGCAGAAGATGCCGCTTTACAACCGGCTCAAAGAACACCGGGCACGGCTGGGAGTTAATCAGCAGGAGATGGGCCGTCTGGTAGGGGTATCCCGTCAGACCATCAGTCAAATCGAACGGGGGGATTACTCCCCTTCGGTGACACTGGCGCTCAAGCTGGCAAAACTCTGCGGAGTTGCGGTGGAAGATATTTTTTCGTATGAGGAGGATGACTGAGATGAAAGACTCTGTGCAACAGGATAACCGTCGCGCGCTGCCCAAGTTTCTGGCAGTAGTGGCAGCTTCCGCCGTGTTGGGCGGCATCGGTGGATTTTTGGCCGCAGCGGCGGCAAAACCGGAGATGCTGGAAGCTATGCGGACCGGGCTGGACCGGGTGATGCAGATGGTCGGTCCCTGGGGCATCCCAGTGAGCAGTGTGGTGCTGCTGCTCCCTGCATGGTTGCACTATTGTTCGGCTCGCAGGCTATACAGGTGCTTAGAACCTGACGCAGAAGAGAACACTGTGGAAGAGATTCAGCGTCGGACGAATTTCTCGCTGCTGTTCAACACCCTCGAGACAATTTTTGCTTTCTTTTTTCTGGCTGCCAGCTTCCAGTATACCTACGTCCCATTCAATGTAGTACTGTTTTTGATCGCCATGACCTGCATCATCCTTTTAGAGCAGAAGGTGATAGATTTGACCCGCCGCATAAACCCGGAGAAAAAGGGCAGCGCCTATGACTTAAAATTTCAAAAGACCTGGTTTGCCAGCTGTGACGAGGCTGAGCAGGCTCAGATTGGCCAGGCCTCTTTCCAAGCCTTCCGAACCACTACGGTGGCCTGTATGATCGTTTATGTGGTGCTGACCCTGATAAACTTCATAGCAGGGACTGGACTTCTGCCGGTGTTGACCGCCCTTGTGATCTTCGGGGTGCTCCAGGTGAGCTATCTCCTGGCTTGTATTCGGACGCGCCGTCATATCCGGCGCTGAGGGCCGCCAAATATAAAAATCAGCTTCTTTTTATTTGCCGCCCTTTTCATAGCATTCAGATAAAAAGGGCGCTGCCGGTCGCCACATCC
>ERZ1643249.3395-NODE-3395-length-14055-cov-4.413143_pt1 | contig 14055 bp, 7 predicted proteins | sample MGYA00579263_ERZ1643249 | MGnify/ENA primary metagenome ERZ1643249 (study PRJEB29033, sample SAMEA4952264) | chicken gut metagenome | biome: Broiler Chicken; feature: Gastrointestinal Tract; material: Caecum | place: Ireland | collected 2018 | study: Broiler...
ATTGCAATGACTGATGATGTGTCTTCCATGCTGTCAATGTTGAATATGCACACATTATCATCTCTGTAATATCCAACATTTTCAAGTCCTGCAATTTGATGTTTTTGGCGATAGAGATAATATGGCTTATAACCATTCTCTATCAATATTTTTTCAGCAAATTCAACCATTTTTGGCACATCATTTTTAAATTTAATCTCTTCACCCTTGATTTGTGCCGCGTTTTTGACTGACAATGTGTGAACGGTTATGTTATGTGGATTCATCTCCAAAAGTGTGTTTATTGTTCTTTTGAAAATTCCAAGTCTTTCTCCAGTCAATCCTGCAATGATATCCATGTTCACAACAAAATCATATTCCATTGCAAGCATATATGCATCAAGAACTTGTTTGTTGGTTGTCTTTCTTCCTATTCTTTTCAACGTTGCTTCGCAAAATGTCTGCGGATTTATGGAAATTCGAGAAACTCCATATTTTTTCAAAACTTCCAATTTCTCTCTCGTGATTGTGTCAGCCCGTCCACATTCAACGGTGAACTCTGTCACAGGATAATTTATCTGTGACAACAACTTCTCCAATTGTTCTGCTGTCAAAACTGTTGGTGTTCCCCCACCAATATAGACTGTTCGAACTATGTATGACTGTTCAGCAATGACATTTTTTACCGCTTCCAGTTCTTTCAAAACACAATCAAGATATATGTCAACTTTGTCAGCAACAGTGCAAAGTTCGTTTGAAATGAAAGAACAATAGTTGCATCTTGTTGGACAAATTGGAATGTTGATAAACAAATCAAGCAACTTATCATTTTTGATGATACATTTTTGGTTTTTCAAAATCTGAACAACAAGTTTTGCTTTCTCACTGCTGACATGATAATCTCTCACCAAAACTTCCGAGATAAGGTGTGGTTTAATTTCCCCTCTTTCCACCAAATCCCTTGCAAATTTGGTGGGTCTAACTCCAGTCAGCGAACCCCAAGGCAATGATTTTTTTGAAACAAAACTGAGCACTTCATATAAATGATTTTTGCAATGTCTTTTTATCAAACTTTTTCTAAGCAATTCAGAAACATTTGAATTGATTGTAAAATTTTTGATATATTTTTTTGCGTCATCTCCAGAGCCAACAAAAATTGTGCTTATGTATCCATCACCATTGTTTTCAAGGTTATGTTCCACAGAAAAAGGACAATCTTCTTCATCATAAAAAAGATTAACCAAATCTTGCATATCCTTTTCCAAATCTACATTGTTGCACAAAATTTTCATTATTCGCTCCTATAAACCTTCCTTACATCTTTGATTGATTCAAAACTATTGATTATTTTATCAAGTTCTGCCTTGTTTGAAATTTGGACAACAATTTCAAAAACAAGTTCTCCTTTGATTTCGCGATAACCAAAACCTTTAAGTTTTGTTTTCAAATCTCTTGCGGCATTATTCAAAGAATTGACAACTGCGTTTGTGTTGTCCGCCAAAACTTTGATAACCGCAATGAAATCAGAAACAAGACTGTCTTGCCATTCTGCCCTAATCAATCTTTCAGGTTCAAGATATTTCAAATTTTGACAGCCTTTTCTGTGAATAGTGACTCCCTTACCTCTTGAGATGTAACCAATGATTTCATCTCCAGTGACTGGAGTGCAGCAACCCGCATATCTGACCAAAAGACCGCTGTCACCATCGACCAAAACACCTTCTTTATTTCTCTTGACTGTGATTTTATTTTCTTTAAGCTCAAGTGTCTTTTCTTTGTTATAAAGATTGACAAGTCGTCCAACAACATTGTTTGCAGACAAACTTCCTGCGCCAATTTCTGCATAAAGTCCATCAAGTTCATCAATCATCATGCTTTTTGCAATTTCAAGCAGATATTCTTCTTTCAAGATTTTTGAAATGTTCAAATTTCTTGCTTTAACGGCTTGTTCCAAAATCGCCTTTCCAATTCTGATGTTTTCATCTTTAAGTTCACTCTTGAAAAACGCTCTGATTTTTGACCTTGCACTTGAAGTTTTGACATGCAAAAGCCAATCTCTTGAAGGTCCCTTACTGTTTTGGTTCGTCAAAATTTCAACGACATCACCATTTGAAAGTTCTGTTGTGATTGGAACAATTTTTCCATTGATTTTTGCTCCCACACAAGTGTTTCCAACCTCAGAGTGAATGGCATAAGCAAAATCAATAACAGTTGCTCCCAAAGGAAATTCCAAAACCTTTCCTTTTGGTGTTTGCACAACGATTGCCTCGCCATACAAGTCAACTTTCAGCGTTTCCAAAAATTCTTCAGAAGACAGTTCATTGGAATTTTCCAACATCTGTCTGAACCAAGTCATTTTTTGGTCAAACTTATTTTGCCCTCTTCTTTCCTTATATATCCAGTGTGCAGCAATTCCGTATTCCGAATGCTTGTGCATTTCAAAAGTTCTGATTTGAATTTCAAGAGGTCTGTTGTTGTCGGCAACGATTGTTGTATGCAAACTTTGATAGCCATTTGGTTTTGGGTTTGCAATATAGTCCTTAACTCTGCCCTGAATAGGCTTGTAGATTGAGTGAATCTTTCCAAGAACGGCATAGCAATCTTCGACCGTTGGAACAAGCACTCTCATGGCAACCAAGTCATAGACCTTTCCAAGTGTGATGTTTTTCTTAACCAATTTTTTATAAACTGAATAGAAGTGCTTTTGTCTTGACTGAATCTCCCCTTTGACACCAATTTCATCAAGAATTTGTTGCAATTTTTTTCGAGTAATTTCAATCTGCTTTTGATTGTCTTCAGTTTTCATCAAAGCGTTGTTCTTAAGTTCTTCATATGCCTTAGGTTCCAAAAGTTCAAAACAATAGTCCTCAAAAGCCGACTTAAACATAGAAAGCCCAAGTCTTTCTGCAAGTGGTGCAAAAATGTCACTCACCATTTGAACAAAAGTTCTGTCTTCTTCAGACATTGGATTTTTGATAAGTTTCAAATCATACAAAATGGTCGCAAATTTGACAATGACAACCCTGACATCTTGGCAAATAGCAACAAACATTCGTCTGATGTCTTCCGCTTCACCATTTTTTGAAAAAACTCTGACATCTCTCAATATTTTGAAGATTTCATACAATTTTTCCTGACTTTTGCTTAAATCTCCAACATATTCACTTGCCTTTGCTTCATCAATTTTGAAGCATTGAAAAAGGATATAAGCCACAAGGACTTCCTCTTGAATGTGATATTCAATCATCGTGTCAATAACAATGTTAAGTCGGTCCAAATTCATGTCTTCAGAAAGACAATTCGTGGCAAGATTTTTCTCCTTTTCAGACAACTTAAAATTGCTGTTGATTTTTTCTAAAATTAAATTTTTCATTTTTTCTCCAAAGAGTTTTTCAACAATAAAAGTTTATTATAAAGTGGCGACTCTGTCAAGGATTTTTTGATGTTTTTGTTTTGCGAAATATACATAAAAGTGTCATACTCAGTTCTAATCAGACCCAATTGTTCAAACACCAAATAAGCAACGTAAAATGTGTCAAAACCAACTTTCCCATTCATTTTATGCAGATAAATATCAAAAATTGAATAATATTTCACATAATTTTTTGCAATCAAAGCCTTAAAAACCCTTCCAAAAGTTTCTCTTGACAAATCAAGATAAGAAAAACGCTGTTTATCAAATTCTCTTTCCATAGGAAGATAAATTTCCGCCTTTGAAATTTCATTTAGTTCAGAAATAAACCCTTCATCAAGAACAGGAGAAAGAAAGACAATTCGATTGAAATTTTTTGCCCAATTCACACCTTTTGGAGAAAGCAAAACACTGTTGTAACCAATGCAGTTTTCATCGCAAATTCCAATATGATAGATGTTTTCTTTTGAATATTCCTTCAAAAAGTTGACAAAGTCATAGGCAGAGTAAGCAACAAAAGCCGTTCCAAAAACTCCACTTTGCGTGCTTGCAACAAAATTCAAAAGTTCACTTTGTGGGAAGTATGAAAACTTTGATGATCTGTTATCTTCATAGAGCAGTTGTTGGTATTGCATTGGGTATGTGAACAAATGTGCATTTGCTGAGATGAAACTCCCAGCATCAAAATCACTGACAACACCATTCTTTCCACCACCTTGAAATTCAAAGATAAAAGATTTATATCGTGCAAAGTTCAAAGCGTTGTATTTTTTAGTAAAATTGAAATAAACCAGTTGCAAATCACCAATTTTGATGTCACAATGTGATGGAGAATATTTCCTTGGCAAAATTTCCACGCTGTCAGTTGTGATTTTAAACTTTGGTCTCGAATTTCCACAGCCAAAAGGTTCAAGAAGTTCAAACTCACTCAAAAATCTTTCAGTGACATCTTCACTCTTAATTTCCAAGTCATAATACTTGATTGGGATAAAAACTTTGTCACTGACTTTTTCAAAAACAAAAGCATTCACACGATTGCAAAATTCTTCATATTTTTCTCTTTTGAGTGTCAAACCAGCAGCCATTGTGTGCCCACCAAATGTTTCCAAGATGTCCTGAAGAGATGACAAAAGTTCGTGAATGTTGATGTCGTCAATGCTTCTCCCTGAACCATGCAAAGTGTCTCCAACCTGTGAAAATAAGAAAACAGGTCTGTTATATTCCTCCACAAGTCTTGCACAAGCAATGCCCAAAATTCCTTGATCCCATTTTTTTGATGCCAGACAAATCACCCTTATTTTTGACAAATCCATCTTTGCAATCGCTTTCTCACAATCTTCCAAAATATTAGAACTCAACTCTTGTCTTTTTGTGTTGTGTCCTTTGATTTTTTCAAGATATTTTTTGACAACCACAGGGTCTTCGCTCATATAAATCGCCAAACTGTCACCAGCATCTCCCATTCTTCCAGAAGAATTAATCTTTGGTGCAATTTTGAAAGCAATGTCAGTGGATGATGGTTTTGTCAAAGAAACTTTGTTTTCTTTCAAAAGCATTTTCAACCCAAAAGGAAGTTTATCAAAACTTTTAAGCCCACGTTTGACAATGTTTCGATTTTCTCCAGTCAAAGAGACAATGTCTGCAATGGTTGCAATCGCAGCAATAGGCAAAAATTCCTCGGCTTTCTTTTGTCCCAAAAGTGCTTCGCTGATTTTATATGCCAGTCCTGTTCCACAAAGTTCTCTGAAGGGATATTCTTGTCCTTCAATTTTTGCATTCAAAACAATGGTGTCTGGCAAAATTTCAGGGATTTCGTGGTGGTCTGTGACAATAATCTCAATTCCTTTTTCTTTTGCGTATTCCACTTCATCGTGACAAGAAATCCCACAGTCAACCGTGATTATCAAATCTGGTGCAAACTGCTTTTCAATCTTATCAATGCAATCGCATGTCAAACCATAACCGTCAATATAACGGTTAGGAAGATAATAATCAGCATCAATGCCAATTTTTTTCAGCGTTTTAAGCATAATGGCAGTGGCACTCACCCCATCAACATCATAATCACCAAAAATAAGGACTTTGTCGCCCATTTGTTTTGCCAAATGTATTCGGTCACATAACTGCTTCATGTTTCTGATAAGAAACGGATCCAAAAGTTGTCCAGTGGATAAATAGTCTGAAATCTCTTCTTTGCTTGAATATCCTCTTGATAAAATCAAATACATTGTTGAAGGCAAAACATTAAACTCTTTTGATAGCTCGTTCACAAGTTCCGAGTTCTTGTTAAAAAATTTCTTAAAAATCATGTTTTCAAACCTTAAACAAATCTTATGTAAATATTATAATAAATTTTAATAAAAACACCAAACAATCAGAATTAAAAATTAAAAAAAGAGTGAAATCAATCACTTTAGACTAATTCCCACTCTTATCTTTATCATCAAATTTTGACACAACTGCAACAGCCTTGTCTTCAAAATTATATATTTTTTCTTTGAATTCTTCGTAAGTTTGCAAACTTGCCCTGATGTTTTCTTCAAAAATTTCTTCCTTGCAATGACCATTTTCGGCAGAGATGCCACTTTCTTGAATCAATTGTTGTTTTCTTTTTCTCATCTCATCAATATAAGGATATTTATCAACATGAATCTTATCTAGTCTTGCATTATTACGCCCATCAACATAGTCAATGTCATAAAGTTTAAAAAATGCTTTGGTTGGCACACCAAGTCTAACAGACTTCAAAACGATATCACGATAAGAATCTTTTGGAATGTCCTTAAAATATAATTTCCCATCTTGACTCTCTGCAATCTTTTGCAAACTAGCCATTACAGGTTCAATGTCTTTTTCTTCAGCAACACCACTTTTAAATTTGTTATCAACAAATTGCACTCCCAACAATTTCAAAACATCATATGTTGATATGTTCTCGCCATATTCTGTTGCCACATAATTTGCAATATGTCTTATTTTGCTATATAAATTTGGTGCTTTTCTAGTTACTCCTTCAAGTGAATTTTTGTTGTAACTTGCAAATTTAAGAATCTCTGCTTTAACATGTGCAAAATAATCAACTCCAAGATATACATCTCTAACATTTTCTTCACACACAAGTTCAATCAAAACTGGAATAGGTATATCAAGAGAAATTGCAGCATCATGAACAAATGCTCTAAATTTTGCATCAGATTTATAACTATCAACAAAACCTTCTGAGTCTCTGTAATTAGGAAATTTTTCCAAGGTGCTGTGTCTATAATACAAATCTGAATATTCTTTATAACCCAAATCTTTCATAATTTGTTCATAAGAAAGCCTTTGTCCATTCCTTGCAAGACTGTCGCAGTATATATAAAGTTTTGTGTAGAAAGGAAATGTCTTTCTCACCACATGAAAACTTCCACCATCAGCACGATATTTTTCTATCGCATCAATCAAATCTTGTTTGACATTTGTTGAATATTTAGGCTTTCTTTCAAAACCTGCAGCGGCAAACTTTTCTGTCAATGTCAGCAAATGTCCATCCTCACCTTTCATTTCAACACCCCAAACATATCTATATTCAGGGTCATCTTTTGTCAAACTATCCAAAGACCTGCCAGTTCTTTCAATAAAATCAATCAGCATTTGACGCATTTTGCCAACAACATCTGCCGTTCTCTTTGCTGCTCTAGGATGTCCAATGGCTTCAAACTTTTCTTCCAAAGAAAGCAATTTCCCGTCTTCACCACGCACTCTGCAATCTTGCATATATCTCAAAGCCTTGTCTTCTCTTGTCAAATCGTCAACAGTATGACCTGTTTGCAAATATTCTTCCACCAATCTTTTACCCTTAACCAAAGGATTCTCAAGTTTAGTTGCTCTTTCATAGCCCAAAAGTTTAAATTTCTCTACCATTGACAAAGTTTTTCCATCAAAACCAATCAATTTCAAGCCATGAAGATACATATAAGGCTTGTCATTTCTTCTCAATTCGTCAACATTTTTGTTTTCAGCCTTAAGCATAGCATCAAATTTATGTTTAATTTCTTGAATTTTAGTTTCATCAATATTCATAATCAAACTCCAAATTGAATTATATCATAGAAAACAAACAAATTCAAGATAGATATAAAAAAATGGTTAAAAATACTTGTAAAAAAAATATATTTATGCTAAAATATGCTCGTTAACCAAAAATGTGCCGAAGTGGCGGAATGGCAGACGCACGGGACTCAAAATCCCGCGAGGGCAACTTCATGTGGGTTCGACTCCCACCTTCGGCACCAAACAAGAATAAAACGAACCTTGTTGGAGAGCAACTCTCAACTTCAAAGTTCGTTTTTTTAATAAAAGTTGGTTTAGAGTAAAAACTTTAATATTAGACATTTTTTCTCCAACCAAGCTTAAAATAGCTTATTAAATTTTAGAATAAAAAAACGGAAGTATGTTTACTTTATCAATACTTTCGCTTTTTTTGTTTAAAATTTTGTTTTTTAGTGTTCTATACTTTAAATTCTATATCATTAAAACAATATAAATAATTGTAAATACAATACAAATTAATATTCCAACTAAACTTATTATCAAACTAGCAAGACCTATTTTATGTTTGTTTAAATTTCTTTGATAAACCGCAAAGGATGTTCTACTAAGTGAACAACTCAAAAAGAATGCCAAAGCAAAAGCATATATAGGTGCATTGCTTATATCACCAATGGCAGATGAAACCAAATTTTTTGCAAATATAGTTCCTATAATTACAAAAACAACTACACCAACAGGCCCTATCATAGACAATATTATTGACTGAATTCCAAGCCGCTTGCTTTTTGCCTTGGCTTCTTCACCAGCCGCACAAATCATAAGTCATTATGCTTTCGCTCCAAACAATCTTTAAATATATTCATTGTTTTATCCTTATAATTTGTTTATTTTGAATATATATAGTAATTTCCATCTTCTGTTCTTGTGTATCCACCAGTAGTATTTAAAAATTCATTTATGTTTGCAGTATCGTCAACAATAGTTTTTAAAACTTTGATTTGTGTTGCATTTGCAATTAAGTCGCCGCAAGTGTTTAAATCTGTTAAAGCATTATATATTGTTTCACTTTCTATTGTGACTGTTGTTAAATTATTACAATTTTCAAAGGTTCCATTTGAAATGGTTGTTAGCGTGCTTGGAATAACTATACTTTCAACAAAATCTAAACCATAAAATGCACTATTAGTCAAACCCTCTAATGGTGCCGATATGCCAGTAACTTGGAAATCACTTCCTTCTGTCATCACATAATAATTTCCATACGTATAAGTTATTGGGAACATTTCTGAATTTAATGAACTAAAAATTTCACCAATTGATGTCATAGTTTCTTCATTAAAAGTTTCTTGACTAACTTCAATAGTTCTTCCATCATTTGTAGACATTGTAAAAGATGAAAGTTTACCTGAAAGAAGTTCATATAGTGGTCTAATTATACAACCAAGAGCAGCTTCACTTCCAGCCATATCTTCTTCATTAACCGTATAACTAGTAAGCCTAATTTTTACATTCAAACTTTCTGTTGCTTGTGCTAGCAAATTTTCAAAATATCCAACCTTATCTTCGCTTTCATTGTTTAAAAGTTCGCTTGCTGTTACAAACTTTTCTTCGCTTTTCACGCCATTAATTGTTGCAGTAACATAATATTGTCCAGCAGAATAAATGAAATAATTGAAAGATCCATCATCATTTATAAATTGTTCGACTTCTTCTTTGTTTTTTAATGAAATTATCATTTCATTGCTGCCTGTATCATGTAAAGAATATGATTCAGGAACAACAACATCCTTATCAAATCCCGTATATGCGGTTAATGTTCCGTTATTAAATATAAATTCATTGTATACTTCAATTTGGTTTACTTGTGCACAAACAGTAACATTGCTTTCTGGCATTGTGAATGAATAGGTGTTTGTTTCGCTTGTTAGCACATTTTCTTGTTCACTACCTTCAACAACATAATAGACTCTCTCAAGTTTATAAAGGTAATCTTCTGTCGGCTCATCTACAACAACATCAAATGTTATAGTATCGCCCTTTTTAGCCTCACTTGTTTGCAAAGTAATCGTTGCATTTTGTGCATTTGTCTTGAGACTAAATGTCCCCCCCCCGCAAGCAGTGAGAAGTGCCCCACAAGGGATAATTAAACAAAAAGCAAATAAAAATCCCAAAAATTTTCTTTTCATAATTTCCTCCTTCAAGTTATACAAGCTTAGGGAGTATGATAAAATAAGTTTTATAATTTAATGAAAGTATAAACAAAAAAATCGTAAAAGTCAAACAAATTAAATCATATTATTTCATAAAAACTAAATACATTAGTTATCTATTTTTAGCAATATAAACTTATACATTATAATTTAAATGTCACACATCTTGTTTCCAAGATGTTTTTTAAAATACTCTTTCTTTTTGTTTAGATTCACAAACAACCTTTGAGGATGCCCTTTTCAAAACCTGAGCACTCTTTAAAATTGGACTTTCAAACTCTTTGTTTTCAAAATCTTCTTCTTTATATTCTGGCAAAACAGTCACTTTTTTTGCAGAACTTGCAAACAATTGATTTGCAAATTTATTGCTTGCTTTTTCACTCATTCCATGAAATTTTGCAAGATTATATAATGCCGATTTTATTTTTATTTCGGAAATATGTGTGGCATTATCTTTTAAAAGTCTATATTTGCCCAAAACCTCTTCTTCAGCTTCGGCATTCTCAATCAATACATTAAAAAACTTGTCTTTATATTTACGTTCTATATAATTGTTAATAAAAATTTCATCAGGTTCAAAATTTGTGGCATTTTTTATTAGTAAATCATGAATCTCTTGAACCTCATAACCATTAAAACGCATATCTGTTATCAAATCATCCATTAAAGAAAGGGTTTCTTTCCTTGATTTATCAACTAATATGATGTCAACATACATATCTTGACAAAGAGCATTAATGCGTGACTTTACCTGTTTATCAAAATTTTCCTTATCATCTGCGATATATAAAAATTCAAAATCTTTTCTGTATTTCTTAAAAAATTCTTCCCTTTCTTCATCATACAAATAATCACAAATAATATCATCAAAGACATTCAAGAAAAAATCCTTTCTATTATTAAGATCTTTTTCGACACTTTTCATTGCGTTTTCAAATCTTTTCTCTTGATTTATTCTGACCACTTTTACTGAATCCTTGAGAATTGATGCATACAATTCGGAATCCATTGAAAATTTAAAATCACCAAATATTTGTTTAATATCAGAAAATTGCAAACACGAAAAAGTAAGTGAGTTATTCAATTTTGAAGAAACTGAATCCCAACAAGCGTCTGCATAATAAACTCCTTCGATGCCATATTTTTCGTCTCTCAACCACACAACATTGTTTTTGTGACCACTTGTCTTTCCATTTCTAATCACACTAACATCTTGCGTTTCACATGGTATACCTATTCTGATGCATAATTCTCTCAACAAGTTTGCATAACCAACACAAACAATTTTATCTCCTGTTAAAACAGCAATCAAATCCCTGCTTTTCCATGGATCATTGGATTGTTCTTTATATTCAAATTGAGAAACAAGCAAATACGCAAACAGGTATTTTTCAAAAACAGAAAGTTCACTTCCATCTTCTTTGACCTTATTAATTCTGTCAACCCATTCATTAATTTTTCTACTTGCCTCTAAAGTTTTTTCAACAGAATAACCATGTTTAAACTCAAGATCATTTTGATATTCGTGTCTGATAATATTGACATTGTTTACAAATGTTTTTGTCTCTCTTTCATCATAAAGAAGTGCTTTACCTTTTTCTTCATAAGTTACAATAAATTTTTTTTGAGGAAATGTGTGACACAAAAATCTCATTATCTCTTCATTTAGTGTCATGCTTTTTGTAACATAGATTTCTTGAAATGATTCAATATTATAATTTCTTAATTGTTTTACGAGTTTCTCAATATCGTTTTCATCTGTCATTATTATACTAGATTCATCAGTAAATATCATTCACACACCTCTCTTATAATTGTAACATAACAACAACAAATTTTCAATATCAAAATTTCACAATTTTCATCAAAACAATGCCAAAATAAGTTCTTTGACTCTGTTTGAATTTGCCTTTCCGCCTGTGTTTTTCATAACATAGCCAACAATGAATCCCATCACTTTTTCTGGGGATTTTTTGAAGTCTTGTACCACTTTTTCGTTCTCCGCTTTCAATTTTTCGAGCAATTGAACAATTTGTTCGTCTGTGATTGTGACAAGCAAATTCATTTCTTTTGCAAGAGTCATAGGCTCTTTACCTGTTTCAATAACTTTATCCAAAAGTTGCAACCCAACTGTTTTGTTTATAGTTTTTTCTTCCACCATTTTGATTATTGTGGTCAATTTTTGTTCATCAATTGGAAAGATAATTTCATCTTGTTCTTTGACAAGTTTCAAAAGATCAACCATAATCCAGTTGCTTATTTTTTTAGGTGCATCAAAATATGAAACACACTTTTCAAAATAGTCAGAAATATATTTCGTTGAAGTCAAAATTTGAGCATCATATTCTGGCAATCCAAATTTTTCAACATACATGTTTCTTCTGTCCGCTGGAAGCATGACCATTTCTTTTGCAATTGCTTCAACATCTTCTTTGGAAATCTCCAAAGGCAAAAGATCTGGATCTGGAAAATAACGATAATCCTGTGCCTGCTCCTTTGTTCTCATTGCAGAACTTTTTCCTTTGTCATCGTCCCATTTTCTTGTTTCTTGAACAATCACACCACCAGTTGATAAAATTTCTGCTTGTCTTTTTGCCTCATATTCAATGGCTCTCTGCACACTTTTGAAAGAGTTGAGGTTTTTCATCTCTGTTCTTGTTCCATATTCCTTTGAACCTTTAGGTTTCAAGGACAAATTGACATCACAACGCATTCCCCCTTCTTCCATTTTGCAATTTGCAATACCTTCAAACACAAGGGCCTCGCGCACTTTTTTCAAAAATTCAACCGCTTCATCAGCAGAAGAGATGTCTGGTTCGGTAACCATTTCAATAAGAGGTGTTCCACCACGGTTGTAATCCACCAATGTTCCAACTGCTTTGCTTATATGCGTCAATTTTCCTGCATCTTCTTCCAAGTGAATTCTGTTCAACCTGATTGTCTTTCCACTGTCAAGAACAAGTTTTCCACAAACGCATAATGGATAAACAATCTGACTTATTTGATATGCCTTACTGAGGTCTGGATAGAAATAGTTTTTTCTCTCAAAAACGGAATATGGAGAAATTGCACAACCAAATGATAATCCTGATTTGATTGCAAGTTCGACAGCATGTCTGTTTAAGATTGGCAATGCTCCTGGCATACCTGTGCAAACTGGACAAGTGTTTGTGTTAGGTTCATCTCCAAATTGATTTTTACAACCGCAGAAAACTTTGGTTTTGGTATTTAATTCTGCATGAATTTCAAGGCCAATAACAACATCATAGCCATCTAAATAACTCATCTTTGTTCACCTCCCAAAGTCTTTTGAAACTGTTTTGCAATGTCAAACATTTTGTTTTCACATTTTTCGTCTGCGAAAAATTGCATACCTAGTGGCAAGCCATTCTCCTCCTTTGCATAAGGAACAGAAACCGCAGGAATGCCTGCAATATTTGCTGGAACTGTGAACAAATCTTCCATATACATCGACACTGGATCACCAAGTTTTTCTCCAATTTTGAATGCCGTTCCTGAAGTTGTAGGCAAAATGATGGAATCACATTTTTCAAATGCAGATTTGAACTCTTTTCTGATCAACCTTTGCACTTTCTTTGCTTTGTTGTAATAAGCATCAAAATATCCACTTGAGAGCACAAAGTTTCCAAGCATAATTCTTCTTTTAACTTCCTTGCCAAAGTTTTCACTTCTGCTCTCAACATAGACACTTTCAAGATCCTTAGCCTTTTCGCTTCGTTTTGAATATTTGACCCCATCAAAGCGCGCAAGGTTTGATGTGGCCTCTGCTGGTGCAAGAATGTAATAACAAGCCAATGAATTTGAAATATGTGGAACTTCAACTTCAACAACATCAAAGGCATCTTTAATTTTGTCAATTGCATCAGCAAATTTTTCATAACCCAGTTTTGTTTTGAAAACATCAATAATTTGTTTGCAAATTCCAATCGTGTATTTCTCTTTCTTGCTTCCAAAGTCATTGTCTATGCTTGTTCCATCGTGCTCGTCTTTTCCAGCCAAAATTTTCATAACAAATTCACAATCTTCAACTGTTTTTGCAATTGGTGATGCTTGGTCAAGAGAACTTGCAAAGGCAACAATTCCATAACGCGAAACAGTGCCATATGTAGGCTTGACACCCACCACGCCATTGAAAGATGCAGGTTGTCTGATTGAACCACCTGTGTCCGTTCCAATTGCGCAAGGCACCATTCCACTCGCAACGGCAACAGCACTTCCGCCACTGCTGCCCCCTGCAACATAGTCAAAATCGACAGCATTATGGCAAGCACCATAGACAGAATTTTCACAACTTCCACCCATTGCAAATTCGTCCATATTGGTTCGACCAATGATAATTGCATCCTCGGAAAGAAGTTTTTCAACGATAGTTGCAGAATAAGGAGCAACGAAATCTTCCAA
>ERZ1643249.3396-NODE-3396-length-14052-cov-6.101808_pt1 | contig 14052 bp, 17 predicted proteins | sample MGYA00579263_ERZ1643249 | MGnify/ENA primary metagenome ERZ1643249 (study PRJEB29033, sample SAMEA4952264) | chicken gut metagenome | biome: Broiler Chicken; feature: Gastrointestinal Tract; material: Caecum | place: Ireland | collected 2018 | study: Broiler...
TCTCACCAATTAATCTAGCAGGTAATACTTTAGTATCATTTAATACTAAAGTATCCCCCGGATTAAGATAATCTATAATATCATAAAAATGTTTATGTTCAATTTCTCCAGTTTCCTTATCAAGTACCATAAGTCTTGAAGTATCTCTTTGTTTAATTGGTGTTTGTGCAATTAATTCTTCAGGTAAATTATAATCAAAATCTAATACATTCATATACTAATACCCCCATACATTTCTGGTTCACTCTGATAAGCAGTTTCTATTATCAGTTCATCAATATTTTTATTATTAAGATCTTTTTCTAAAAGACTATAATCATCATAATAATCTAACAAATGCTTTCTTAAATCATTATCTTCTATTTTTGTTACTAATAAATTTAAAGATCCAATATTATTAAGTATTTTATTACTAAAAATATCTAACTCATCTAAAGACATATAACCAGTATATATTCCTAAATAAGCTAGAGTCCTTAAATTTAAATACTTATAAGGAATATCATAAGATAATAATATCACAAGACCAGTCATATTTCTTGGAATCTCATCTTTATTCTTTTTATTCTTAATATAATAGTTATTAACTTTTAATATCAATTCTTTAACATCATCTTCATAATCTAAAGCATTTTGTATTTTATTTAAACGAAAAAACAATGAATCAGGACTATCTTCATTATTTTTCATTCTATTCAAAAGACATATTTCTAACTTTTTAATTAACTCCTCATACATCAAAATCACTTCCAAATAATCCACCTTGATAGTTTATATTTAACTCTTTATAAGCTTTTTCTGTTACCATTCTACCACGACTTGTTCTTTTTAAATAACCTTCTTGTAATAGATATGGTTCTATTACATCTTCAATAGTAGAAGTTTCTTCACCAATTGAAGACGCTAGAGCATCTATTCCTACAGGACCTCCATTAAATCTTTCAATAATAGCTTTTAGCAATTGATGATCTGTCTCATCTAAACCACTTTTATCTACTTTTAATCTTTCTAAAGCTTTATTCATTACTTCTAAATCAATAGATTCTTTTTTATCTACTAAAGCAAAGTCACGAACTCTTTTAAATAAACGATTAGCAATACGTGGAGTTCCTCTACTTCTTTTAGCAAGTTCAATAGCAGCTTCTTCATCAATAGGCATATCTAAAACTCTACTTGTTCTTTTTATAATTTCTGTTAACTCTTCTGTTGTATAAAATTTTAATTTAGAAATAATACCAAATCTATCACGAAGTGGTGCAGATAAGTCCCCTGCTCTTGTTGTCGCACCTACAAGTGTAAATGGCGGTAAGTCTATTTTAATACTACGAGAACTTCCTTCTCCACCGATTATAATGTCTAATGTGAAGTCTTCCATAGCAGGATAAAGTATTTCTTCTATAAATCTAGGCATTCTATGAATTTCATCAATAAATAAGACATCTCCTGGTTCTAAAGTTGAAAGAATCGCTGCTAAATCTCCACTTTTTTCAATAGAAGGACCACTAGCAGTTTTAATATTAACACCAAGTTCTCTTGCAATTATATAAGCAAGAGTTGTTTTACCAAGACCTGGAGGACCATATAATAAAACGTGATCTAGTACTTCTCCTCTAATCTTACTAGCTTCTATAAAGACTCTAATATTCTCTTTTACTTCACTTTGTCCTATATATTCATCTAATACTTCAGGTCTAATAGTATTATCAACAACTCCATCATCTTCTAATTTTTCACTTGTTATGACTCTTTCCATCTAAACACCTTCTTTATTTTAAGAATAATTTTAAAGCTTCTTTTATTTGTTCTTCTATACTTAGTGAATTATCTACTTTAAGTATTACACTCTTAATTTCTTTATCTTTATAACCAAGTCCAAGTAAAGCCTCTCTTAACTCTTCACTTGTATCTTTAACAATCTCTTCTCCACTACTTAAATCATCAAGTTTCCCTTTTAAGTCAAGAATCATTTGTTTAGCAAGTTTCTCACCTATTTTAGGAAATTTCTTTAGATAAAGGATATTTTCTCTATTAATAGCATCACTAATACCAGAAATAGAACCTGTAGCGATAATAGGTAAAGCCATTTTAGGACCTAATCCTTTAACACCAATAAGTTTTAAAAATAGTTCTTTTTCTTCTTTAGTTTTAAAACCAAATAAGCTATGTTCATCTTCTTTTATTTGTTGATATAAATAGACTTTATAATCACTACCCTCTAGAAAGGCAAAAGGATTAGGTGTATTAATAAGATAACCTATTCCATTATTTTCTAAAATGATAGCATTAGACATTACTTCTGTAACTTTTCCAATAATATAACTATACATTTTAGTCCTCTTTCATATTATGATGAACGTCCTGAACATCATCTATATCTTCTAAAGCTTCTATTAAGTTATATACTTTCTCTTTAGTCTCTTCATCAACTTCTACTTCATTATTTGGAACAAAGGTAACTTCACTAGTTAAGAATTCTGCGACTCCCATATCAGTTAAAGCATCTTTTACAGCGATAAACTTATCACTTGGTGTTGTAATTAAGTATGTATCTCCAGTATTTTCCATATCTAAGGCTCCTGCATCTAATGCTGTTAACATCACTTCATCTTCATCGTAATCACTAGGTATTTCAATAATTCCCTTACGTTCAAAGATATAACTAACAGAACCATCAGTACCTAAATTACCACCACGTTTTGAAAATGTACTACGTACAGATGATGCTGTTCTATTACGATTATCAGTAAGACAATCTACCATAATAGCAACACCAGCTGGTCCATAACCTTCATATCTTATACTTTCGTAATTTTCTCCACTTCCAGCTCCCTTAGCTTTATCAATTGCCTTTTGTATATTATCTTTAGGCATATTAGCAGCTTTAGCTTTTTCAACTACTAATCTTAATGAAGCATTACTATCTACATCAGGTGTACCGCTTTTAGCAGCTACATAAATTTCTTTAGCAAGTTTTTGAAACACTTTACCACGCGCTGCATCTATTAACCCTTTCTTTCTATGAATAGTAGCCCATTTTGAATGTCCACTCATAATTATCCTCCCTTTCTTCTTCATTATAATAACACAAATACATCATTTGTTCTAGCTTTAATTTAAAAATAATGTTATATTACATAAGAGGCGAAGATGATGGAAAAATATATTAGAAATGGTAGTAAGAAAATTAAATTTAAATCTGTAACTAAGTTTAAAGATAGAATAAAAGGTTTTAGATTTTATCTTTATCCTATTAAAGAAGGATTATGTTATCCTAAAAAGAGAATGATTAACACTTATTTTGTATGTCAAAAATTAGATATAGTAGTTACTGATAAAGAAAATAATATATTAGCAATATATCCATCTATTAAAACAGAAAAGTTTATAAGACCAAGACTTAAAGCTTATTATATATATTTACTTCCAGAAGGTAGTTCTAAAGGATTAGAAAATTATGAAAAGTTAAGAATAATGACTAAAGAAAAATGAAATCTAGTATACACATAATGTACTAGATTTCATTATTATTTATAGTTTTCAAAGACTAGGACTAAGCACGAGACGGAACGAGAGATTACTGCCTGGAGCACCAAGAACAACAGCACGAGAAAAGCTAAAAACACCTGCACCAATATCATTACCAAAGTAACCGCCGCGCACCAACCATGGGTACTGTTCACTTACCATATTATGATAATCCCCATACCAGCCACTTGCTTCTGACAAACTATGACTTAAACACTCACTTCCATTACATGCTGTCATTGGATCATTACTTGTATACTTATTATAATATTTTGATTCTGGCATACTTATAAATCCACTATCTGCCACTATATCATTATAGTTTTCCATAACATATTCCCAGGTTCCTCCACTCATATCATACTTTTATTAATTTCTTCTATTCTTACTAATTAACTCTAAAGAAACAGTAAGTTGTTTAATTCTTTCAACAATTCTCTTTGCTTTTACTTTTTCTATACCATTACTAGTCATACTTAAAGCACTCTCTAATTCTTTTAATGTTAAATTAGAAGTAAAAAATGTAGGTAAGTCTTCTTCCATTCTGTATTGTAATATTGGTCCTAATACTTCATCTCTACTCCAAGCAGTTGTATTTTCTGCACCTATATCATCTAATAATAATAATGGTACTGTCTTAATAAACTCAAACTTTTCTTCATAGTCACTTCCAAATGATGATTTTAAACTCCTAAGTAACTCAGGATAATATACTAAAGCAGAACTAATATCTTTTTTAGCAAGTTCATTAAATAAAGCTGCTATTAAATAGGTTTTACCACTTCCAAAAGAACCACTTAAATATAGTCCTTTACCAGGTTTATTCTTAGTATAAGTATCTATAAATTCTTTAAAATACTTAATTATAGGTACTCTTTTACTATCATCTCGATATAAATCATTAAAATTAGCATTACTAATTTCTCTAGGTAAATCAAAACAAGTAATATTCTTCTTATAAGCATAACTATTTTGTTCTTTAATAAACTTATCACAAGGAACATAAGAAAAATTAAGTCCATTACCTTCCTTAATTGCTTTTAAACAATGTCCTTTTAAAGTATTAGGACATTCTTTTAACGAAGGACAATTCTTACAATTTTTCTCTTCTTTAATAGCATCTTCTATATTAGAAGTATACTTCATAAGAACTTCATCATTAAGATCAATATTATCAGTATATTTCTTAAATTCTTCATCTTTTAATGCTTCTACATAATAAGATTTTAATTTATTAATATTACTTGGTTTAACTATAGTATTTATTTTTTTCATTTACTTCACCCTAACTATATATTTTAGTTTTATATAACTCTTTATCTGTTTCAAAGTTATAAAGAACCTCTGCCATTATAAATATATCAAAATATAACTCATCAGCAATATCATCTAATCCTTCTTTAACAAATCTATTTCTAATACTGTTTCCTACTTCTAATAAAGTTCTATAATGTTCATTAAATCGCACTTTCTCAAGTATACCATCAATAGAATAATATTCTTTTTGATAATCAACTAATACTTGTCCAGTACAATAATTAAAACTTAAATTTAATCTAGCCAAATTCTCCATATTACTAAAAATTTCTATTGGCGCTTTATTACCATAATAATCTAAGAGTATAATGTAATTATTAACCACTTCATCATAACTCCATTCTTTTCTATCAAGGGAAATACCCATTTCATTTTTAGCACCCATATCAAGCATTTCATCATATCTATCCATATAATCACAGCCTTTAATTTATTTTACCACTTATTTTTTAGTTTTGATAGTATTATTAGAAAAATCAAACATAGTCATTCCTTTTTCTCTTATATCATAGATAATTGTATTATTATTAGCAAGTCTTTCTATAACCTCTTTATGAGGATGATTAAATCTATTATCAATACCTACAGAAATAAGAGCATAAGTAGGATTAATAGTTTTAATAAACTCTTCACTACTACTTGTCCTAGAACCGTGATGACCTACTTTTAATATCGTAATATCTTTAATATTATAATTATCTAAGATATAATTTTCACTTTTTATAGTAGCATCTCCCATAAATAATATTTTATTATCATAAATAGTTGTATAAAGAACTGTACTACCATCATTTTCATCATCAAAAGTATTATTAATAACTAAAAAATTAAAGTTTCCTAAAGAAAAACTTGTCTCTTCTATTAGTCTATAACTATTATTACTTTCATTATTTATTTTTTGTTCTAAAGAGTTTAGATCATTACTATTAAATAAAACATTTTCTACTTCTATTTCTTTCATTATATTTAATGCTTCTCCACAATGATCATAATCACCGTGAGTTAATAATAAATAATCTAGTTTTTCTATACCTAACTGATAAAGAAAAGTAACTATATATCTACCTCTATTAGTCTTATTTCTTTTTTCCCACTCTTTACTACTATACTCCATCACTCCACCTGTATCTATTAACATCGCTTTATTTTTAGATACTAGTAGAAAAGAATCTCCTTGTCCTACATCTATCATATAGAGTCTATCATAACAAAATATCTTAGGAGTTAGATAATGAAAAGTTATAAAGATTAAAAAAATAACAAAGATAAATTTCTTCTTAAAATAAAGATATAAAAATATTACTAAGTAGTATAGAAAATAAAATATTAAAGGTATTCTCGCTAAAACCACTGTTCCTATTTTAATATTAGAAAGTATATTTACACTATCCTCAAAAATATAAATAAATATTTCTAAAATATCTCTTAGAAAAGGTAATATTAAACATAGCATTGATAAAGGAAATATTATAATATTAATAAAAGGAACATAGAAAAGATTATAGATAATACTTAATATATTTATATAAGAAAAATGATATAAAGAAATGGGTAAACTTACAAGAAAGCTTACCCACGATATTTTTAATAATTCTCTTATCTTAGAAGTTTTTTCTTTTCTATTCATATATAATATCAAAGTAACTGATATAATAGTAGAATATTGAAATCCTATATCATAAATATAAAATGGATTAATAAAGAAAAGAATACTTAAAGATAATAAAATTAAGAAAGAAGGTTTAATATTAAAGTTAAAAATATTGTTAAGGGCAAAGATAAGATTAAAGACTAAAGCTCTATCTATGGCAGCACAACCTTCAATTAGAAAGTAGTAAAACGAAAGAATAAAAAGAATAATAAAGAACCTTATTTTATCATTTAAATTAAATTTTTTTAAAATGAAGGTTATTATAACAATAAGAAAACTTATTTGTGTACCTGATAAAGCAAAGAGATGAGAAATTCCTAATTTTTGAAATTTAGAGGTTAATTCATTATCAAAATTATTATCATTTCCTAAGAAAAAGACGTTGATATATTCTCCTACTTTATCATTACCAATATTAGATCTAATAAATGATTTTAAAGATAAGAAAATATTACTATTCTTTTTTAATAATTCTATATTAGAGATATCCATTAAATAGAAAACTTTTATATTTTTAAGGTAGGAGTGGTAAGAAAAACTATAAAAGTTGTTACTAGATATAGGCTTATTTAGTTCACCTTCTAATTTAACAGTATCTCCTAATGACAATGTGTTTTTAGTGTTATTCAAATGTTCTTTGGTATCAAAATAATATGTGGCTATAATTTTTTCTTTTGTTTTTAACGTGATTGTAAGTTTATTACCATCATAAGATAGATTACTTATCATACCAATTACATTAGTTTCACTCCCTTCATATTTAGAAGAGTAATCTATATTTATGGTAATAAATAGGTATAATAAACTAATTAAGAATATGGTTATATATAAACTTTTAAATAGTAATATTTTCCTTAATGTCATCAAATGTAGAATCTCCTATGCCATTAACTTCTTTTAACTCTTCAATATTTTTAAATGACCCTACTTTATTACGATATTCTATTATCGCTTTAGCTTTTGTTTCCCCAATACCTGGAAGTTGCATCAACTCTTCTAATGTAGCAGTATTTATAGATACTTTAATACTACCATCTATAACTTTAGAAGTTGAAGTAGTACTATTATCTTCAATACAAGCATCATTAGGTATTTCATTTTGATTAAGACAAGCTTCTTGTTCAGTTTTCTCTTTTTCCAAGGTTTCAGTAAAGTTAGCTACTTCGTCATAACTATAAACAATTATTACCATTTCATCTACTACTTTTTTAGATAAATTTAATACACTAGTATCAGCATTTTCTGTTAAATCACCAGCTAGACGTATAACATCTATAACTCTACTATTTTCTTTAACAGTATAAATACCTGGAACATTAACTTCCCCTTTAATATCTACTTGATAGTAAATATCCGCAGTATCTTCTTCCTTTTCTTTCTTTACATCTTCTTTAGATGTTTTAATAACTAATTTATCTTCACTTTTAGTAGTAGAACTAAATTTATAAAAAACGAAACCTCCCAAAACTAATAGCAAAGCACTTAATATTACAATTATAATTATTTGTTTTTTATGACGATAAGTAAAAGTCATTTCTAATTACCTCCTTTCCAAGTCAAATACTAACAGATGTTAAAAATAAATGCAAAAAGGCAATTTTTAAAATTCAAGAAAAAAAGAGCTTCAATTTAATGAATTGCTCTAGGGAATTTTCAAAATTGATATGCAAAAATACCTTGAATTTTAAAAATTCATACTTTTTTTATTTTTTTTAAATTTTTAATTAAAACGTTTAAAATCTATGATAACACATATAAGTTCTCTTCATCTTTAATATTATACAATTACTGCTTCTTATCTCTTAATTTAGTCTCAATATTTACCCTTTGAACAAAGGTTAAAGCAACCATAAGACAAAGAGTAAAACTACCCCCATAACTCATAAATGGTAATGGTACTCCTGTCATTGGCATTAATCCAAATAGTCCCATTAAATTAACTGCTATATGTAAGAAAATATATACTGCAACACCATAACAAATTAAAGCTCCTCTATTTGTATAACTTTCTCTACCTATCTTTAATATTCTATATAATAAATAGATGTAAGCTAGTATTATGATAATTCCTACAATAAGCCCTAATTCTTCAATAATAACAGCGAAAATAAAATCAGTATATGGTTCTGGTAAATATAAATATTTTTGCGTACTATTACCTAAACCTATACCAGTTAAACCACCATTATTAATAGCAATATAACCATTACATACTTGATTTCCTGTATCTAGTAATCTATCACAAGGTCTTGTAAAATTAAAACGTTCTATTTGTCTTTCTTGTAGAAAACTTCCTCCTGTCATAATAATTGCTAATACTCCTACTATTACCATTCCAACTAATAACAAAATAATATTAGCTTTTATCCTCTTAGCAACAGGTGATGATAAAAATATTATTCCTGTTAAAAGAGCAAATATAATAGCAGTACCAAGATCTGGTTGAATCATAATAAGAAAAGTAATTATTATACCTATTAAAAGAGGTATTATAGCAACTACCCAATTATTTAATCTTTTTTCGTGCACTTCATAAAACCTTGCCATAAAAACAATCATAACTATTTTTATAAATTCACTAGGTTGGATACCAAAAGATCCTACATAAAACCAACTTACAGCATTATTAGTAGCACTTCCATATACTAATAATAATATCATTACGAGTACTATCGCTATTAATAAAAGGTTTGATATAATACCATAGAACTTAGTATTAAATTTTATAATAAAAATACAGAGTATAAAACTTACTAATAAAAATAAACCTTGTCTAATAAAATAAGCATAAGGACTTCCCCCATTCATATAGGATGTTACATTACTAGCAGAAAATACCATAATAAGTCCTAAAACAAAGAGAATTAAACTAATAAGAAATAAAGGCTTATCTAAGTTTTTAATAATATCTTTAAATTTAGTCACTTTAATTCTCCTTCCTAGTCTTTTATTTTAGGATACCACATTTTTTACTTAGTTTAAAGTTACTAGGGCCATTTCATTAACAATTTGACATATATTTTCATATCTTATAATAGAAAAAGGAGGTTTTTAACTATGTATTATTATGGTGGTGGATCTTTTAATTCATTCCCAAGTTGTAGTTGTGGATGCGGTAATCAATGGTTTTTCCCAAGTTGTGGCTTTGGATGGAACAACAACAGTAACAATTATGCAATTATTTTAGTATTATTTATACTTCTAGTTATTGTAATTGGTGCTAGATTTACACGTTAAGAAAGGTTTTCCTTTCTTTTTTCTTTAAATTGTGTTAAAATATAGCAAGAAATGGGGTATTTAGATGTTAAAGATGAAAGATATATTAGATGAGAAAGATAAAAGGTTAAGGCTAGTTAGTAAAGATGTTACTTTTCCTTTAAGTAAAGAAGATAAAAAAGTAATTAATGAAATGGTAGAATATTTAACTAATAGTCAAATAGAAAGATTAGCAGAGAAATATGATTTAAGACCTGGTATGGGTATGGCTGCTATTCAACTTGGTATTCCCAAAAGATTCTTAACTATTGTTCACGAAGTTGATGAAGAAGAATTTGATACTTATATTATTTGTAATCCTAAAATTATTAGTAATTCAGCTGAAAAGATTTATGTAGAAATGGGAGAAGGATGTTTATCTGTAAATAGAGAAGTTGATGGTATAGTACCAAGATATGCTAGAGTTACTGTTGAAGGATATGATGTTGATGGTAATAAAATAAGAATAAGAGCGAAAGAAGAACTTGCTATTGCCTTTCAACACGAAATAGATCATTTAAATGGTATTTTATTTACTGATTATATTGATAAGAAAAATCCATATAAAGATGCTGATAAATATAGAGCGATTTAAAAACAGGATAACCTGTTTTTATTATATGGTTTTTTATGTAACACTTTTTACATTTATATGTGCAATTAATCGTTTACAAAAGTTTTAATGATTGATAGAATTAAATAGGAGGATATCTATGAAGAAATACATTGTTTTAATATTCCTTATTATTTTATTTGGATTTACTTATGCTTTTAGAAGCACTTTATATGACTTATATAGGACTTATTTTGTTAAAGAGGATAAAGATGTTAGTTTAAATACTAAAAATGACTATACAAGAGTTTATAGTTTTGATTATGTAAAATTAACAGATGATTTTTCCCCTAGTAATTATCAAGATTTATTAAATATTTATTATACGGTATTAAACTCAGGAGTAGATAGTTTTTCTTTCTATTGTCCTGATGATTATAGTAGTTGTTTAGAAGAAGTAGATTCTCTTGCTAACGATCAAAAGACTTTATCTACTATTAATAATTTTGTTCATCCATATAATAGTTTTAAACATTTAGAGACTAGTTATGATGATTATGGAAAAGTTACTCTTAGTATTGATCATATTTATAATGATAGTGATATTAAGTTAATTAATGCTAAAGTTAAAGAGATTGAAAAAGAAATATGGAATGATACAATGAGTAATGAAGATAAGATTAAAGAAGCTCATAATTATATTATAAATAATAGTAAGTATGATCAAGATAGAAGTGATAATAACGTAGTTAAATATAAGTCTGATATGGCTTATGGTACTCTTTTAGAAGGATATAGTTTATGTGGTGGTTATACTGATGCAATGGAGTTATTTTTAGAAGATTTAGGTATTAAAAGTTATAGAATAGCATCAGAAAATCACGTTTGGAATGCTGTTAATTTAAATGATTTATGGTATCACTTAGATCTTACTTGGGATGATCCTATTACTACTGATGGTAGTGATATATTAGAGTATAATTTCTTTTTAATTACAACAGAAGAACTAGAGGCATTAGAAGCAGAACAACATAATTATGATAGAGATATTTATAAGGAATTAGCAGCATAAAGAAAAAGTAACGTAACAGTTACTTTTTTAATTTCTCTTAGATAAAAAGTGATAGATAAATATTACTAAGATATTAATAATTATTTTTGATATAATAGCATTTACTCCTAAATAACCAGTTAAAAGTACTAAAGATAATCCTTCTATTAGATAAAAGCATAAAACAACTGTTATAGGATTAGGTAATTTTTTTAGTTTAAATATTTTTGTTAAAAGACAAGAGATAATATAAGTAATGGTTAAAGATAAATAAATATTTAAGTTTAATTTCACTAAAATTGTAAAGATAATTATATTTATAATAGATGTTAGTATTATAAATTTATCTCTATTAAACCAACTAATATGATTATCTTCTTCTATATAGTATTTAATCATTTTCGTAAAGTTTTCATTATTACTTTCAAAGTGTTTAGGCTTAAAAGTTTTACTCTTAAGATAAACTTTCTTAAAGTTACTATAATCAAATAAAGGTATAATATAACCTAATTTTCCAAATTCTTTAACTATTTGTTTTTGATGATCATTAGTATGTTCATTATATTTAGATAGTCTTGGTGTAGCGATTACCTTTTTATTATATTTTAGGGAAGAAAGAATACTTCCTACTCCACCGTGAGTAATAATTAAATCTGCTTTTTTGATTAATTCTTCTAATTCATCACTAGGTACTGTATCAAATATTTCCATATTTTTACTTTCATATTTAGTAAATCCTGCTTGAACAATAACTTTATCTTTAATAATTCCTTCATCAATCGCTTTATCTATTAGTTTAAGTAAACGTTCAAAACTCTTATCTTGAGTACCTAAAGTAACTAAAATCATTAGAAACACCACCCTCCATATTTAGCTTTAGGATATAGTTTTAACATTGATTTCCATTGTACTATAAAAAGATTAGAAATATGTAAATGATAAAATAGTGAACCAGTAATAGTTTTAGTATTAATATTAGCGAATGTTTCGATATAAATAATTTTACTACCAAATATTCTACCAATTGAGCACACTGGTCCTGCCGTATGGGCACCAGTTGTAACTATATAATCTGGTTGATATTTAAAATAGTAATAAAGACTAATAAAACAGTTAATAAATAATTTAAATGGATAAGATATTTTATGATCTTTAGTACCATATAGTAAGAAACCCATATTTTTATATTTATTCATTAAAGCTTTATTAGATTTAGTATTCTCAGTAATTAAAGAATAATCATAATCATTAAAAATACTTTTTAATTGTAATAGTTCTGTTAAATGTCCCCCAGTACTAGATATAAACATTACTTTTTTCATTAAATCACTTCTTTTCTATTATTTTTTTCCATTTTTCTAAAACATTATCACTTACAAATTCTTTTACTTTACGTCTTCCATTTTTACCAAGTTCTTTACGCTTTTCTAAATCTTTAGTAAGATCTAATATTTTCTTTTCCATAACATTAAAATTTCTATGTTTAATTAAATAGCCATCAAGTCCTGAAGTAATAATCTCTTTAGCACCTTCTGCGGAATCAAAAGCAAGACAAGGTAAACCATTACTCATCGCTTCTATTAAAACAATACCAAAGCTTTCTGTATAACTTGTCATAATATAAATACTAGCTTTTTTCATTAACTTTTCTATTTCTTCACTGCTTTTAAAACCGTGTAGAGTTACATCATTTTCTAACTTATTATCTTTTATATATCTTTCTAGTTTCCCTCTTTCATTACCATCCCCTACTATATCTAAATGCCAATCTAATTTCTTTTTCTTTAAGTCATTAAATATCTTTAATAAATCTAAATATCCTTTTTCAGGGGCAAGACGACCTACTGATATTAAATGATTAGAGGTTAAAGGGCTTTTAGTCTTAGGAATATATTCAATAGCATTAGGGATATAGACACATTTACATTTATAATTAAGCATCTTCTTACGATAAAATTTTTGTAAACTCTTAGAAACTAAAACTAAATAATCAAGATTTTTAGCACTTCTAACAACATCTGTTGCATATTTTAAATCATTATGGTGATGATTATGTTCCCAACCTATTTTTAAGACATTATCTTTAGCATATAGGGATAATAATTCATTTAAAAATATTCTTGTAGAAATTATTACATCAGCATCTGTTTCTTTTAATACTTTTTTTATAACTTTACTTCTTTTAGAATACATTAAAATACCTAAACTATCATTAAATAATTCTTTAAATTTAGCTTTAGAAATATAATCTTTAAATAAAAGTTTGGAAAGGTTTATAAGTTGTAGTTTAAATAATAGATTCTTATATTTTGATACTCTAATAGGTAAATCACTATCTATTAAGTAGTTTACTTTTATTTTTTCATCTAAATTATATACTGATTTACCATAAAGATTATAAATAGAGGCAATTTCTATTTCATAGTTAGTATTTTCGGCAAGGGAATTAGCAAGAGAGGTTACACTCTTTTCAACACCGCCATATCCTAGATGTAATGCTAGTATTAAGACTTTCTTTTTCATCACGATACCTCCTTTTTCTTATAGTATATATTAAATTACCTAATTTATCAATTGAAATAGTTTAGAAAAGAAAGAAAAAAAGAGATTAATTTTCTCTTTATTCTTCCTCTTCATTATCTAGTTTAACAAGTACTTCTCTAGGCTTTGATCCATTAGGTGGTCCAATAATACCACGTT
>ERZ1643249.3399-NODE-3399-length-14046-cov-178.324995_pt1 | contig 14046 bp, 10 predicted proteins | sample MGYA00579263_ERZ1643249 | MGnify/ENA primary metagenome ERZ1643249 (study PRJEB29033, sample SAMEA4952264) | chicken gut metagenome | biome: Broiler Chicken; feature: Gastrointestinal Tract; material: Caecum | place: Ireland | collected 2018 | study: Broiler...
TGTCCAGGCCCCGCCGGCGCACCTCGGCCAGGACGGCGGCGTTGTCCTCCAGGCAGACGTGGAGGGCCGGGTCATGGGCGGCCAGCCAGCGGGCGGCGCTGGTCTTGCCCACCGCCATGCTGCCCTGCAGGGCCAGCACCAGCGGCCGGGCGCAGGGGGTCAGCCCCGGCTCGCAAACCATTTGATCTCATCCTTGCCGGCAAAGGCCGCACCCGCAAAGCCGGCGGCCTCCAGGCCGGCCAGCTGCTTGCCCAGCTTTTTGCCCTGGGCCAGGACGGTGACGGTGTGGCCGGCCCGCAGGCTCTCGGCCTGGGCCAGCACGGCGGCAAAGTCCGCCCCCGCAGGGTAGAGCAGGGCGATCTTGGGCTTGGCCCCGGGGATCTGGTAGCCCTGTTCCAGCAGGATGCCGCACACCCGCTCGAACCCGATGGAAAAGCCCACCGCCGGCACCTGCTGGCCCAGGAACTTGCCCACCATGTTGTCGTAGCGGCCGCCGCCGGCCACCGCGCCGGCAAACCGGGGGCAGACCACCTCGAACACCATGCCGGTGTAGTACCCCTGCCCGCGGACCAGGCTGGGGCAGTAGGCCACCTTATATTTGTCCCCGGCCAGGCGGCGGACGGTGTCCAGGACGTATTGCAGGCCGCCGGCGATGGCGGGGTCGGCGCAGCGGGCGGCCACCGCCTCCAGGGACATGTCCCCCCCGGCCAGGAAGGCGGCCAGGGCCTCCACGGCGGCGGGAGGCATCTGCTTTTCGGTCAGCTCGGCCCGCACCCCCTCGGGGCCCACCTTGTCCATCTTGTCGAAGGTGATGCAGACCGAGTCCAGGGTGTCGGGGGCAAAGCCCATGCTCTCCAGCATCCCCCGCAGGATGCGCCGGTCGTTGATGTTGACGGTGAAATCCTCGAAGCCGATCTTGAGCAGGGCCCGGGCGGTGACGTCGATCAGCTCCACCTCGGCGTTGGGGCTCTCGTCCCCCAGGATGTCGATGTCGCACTGGACAAACTCGCGCAGGCGGCCCTTCTGGGGGCGCTCGGCCCGGAACACCCGGTCGGTCTGGATGACCTTGAAGGGGGTGGGCAGGGCGCTGCGGTTGGCGGCGTAGTAGCGGGACAGGGGCAAAGTCAGGTCGTAGCGCAGGCCCATGTCGGCCAGCTGGCCCTCCGGGCCGGCGGCCAGGGCGGCGGCGAGCTTGTCGCCCCGCTTGAGCACCTTAAAGATCAGGTTCAGGTTTTCGCCGCCCTCGGACTTGTCCAGGTTCTCCAGGTCCTCCAGCAGGGGGGTGGAGATCCGCTCAAAGCCGGCGGCGCGGTACACCTCCAGGATCTGGCCCTGGATGTAGTCCCGCAGGGTCTGTTCGGCGGGCAGAAGGTCCCGCATCCCTTTCAACGGTTGAATCTTCATAACGATGGTTCCCTCTCTCTATCTGTGGATGTCGGTGGCGTGTGTCCTTCATTATATAAAAGAAAGGGCGGGCTTGTCAACCGAAAAGAAGAATGCGCCGGCGGTTTCAGGGCCGGCAAAACGCGGCATACTAAAGACAGAGCAAAGGAGGCGCATCCATGGAGAAAAACGCTGCCGCCCGGCCCCGGGCCATCCTGGCCGCAGGGGCGGGCATCCAGCTGCTGACGGGGCTGCCGGCGGCCTGGGGGGTGTTCCAGCAGCCGGTGCGGGAGGCCTACGCCCTGGGGGAGATGGGGGCCACCGCGGCGTTCAGCGTCCTGATCGCCGCCTACGGCGCCGGGTGCGTGGCAGGGGGCTTTTTGCAGGACCGGCGCGGCCCCCGGTGCGCGGCCCTGTGGGGCGCGGCGCTGCTGGAAGCCGGGCTGTGGGGGGCCGTGCTGCTGCCGCAGCGGGCGGGCTGGGCGCTGGCGCTGGCCTTCAGCCTGCCGGCGGGGCTGGGGACGGCTTTCCTCTACCCGGCCATCCAGTCCTGCGCACAGAAGTGGTACCAGGGGCGCAAGGGCTTTGCCACCGGGGTGATCGGGGCGGCGGCGGGGCTGTCGGGGGCGTTCCTGGCCCTGTTCGTCCGCACCCTGGCCCCGCTGTGGGGGGTCCGGGGGGTGTTCGGGGCGCTGGGCGGCCTCAGCGGGCCGGTCTGCCTGGCGGGGGCGGCCCTTTTGCAGGACCCGCCCGCCTCCGCCCGGCCCGCCCCCGGCGCCGGCGGCGGGCCCGACTATGCCCCCGCCCGGATGCTGCGCACCCGGCAGTACTGGCTGTGCGCCGGGGCGGTCTGCCTGTCCACCCCGGCGGTGCTGCTGTTCAGCCCCATCATCCTGCAGCTGGGGGCCCAGCGGGGCCTGGCCGAAGGGCAGGCGGTGTGGGCGGTGGTGCTGGGCAGCGCGGGCAGCACCGCGGGCCGGCTGCTGATGCCCCTGCTCAGCGACCGGCTGGGCCGCCGCCCCACCGACCTGCTGCTGTTCGCGGCGTCGGCGGGGCTGTCGGCGGGGTTCGCCTTTGCCCGGGGCTGGGCGGTGGCGTGGGTGTACGCGGGGCTGACCTTCTGCTATTCGGGGCTGTCGGCGGTGCTGCCGGCCTTTTCCACCGACCTGTTCGGCCTGCCCCACGCCGGGGTGAACTACGGCTTTCTGGCCCTGGGGCAGAGCGTGGGCAGTTTGCTGTTCCCCCTGGCGGCGGGGGCCCTGGGGCTGGAGGCAGGGCGTCACTGGGTGGCGCTGGGGGCCGCGGCGGCGGGCTTCGGCTGCATCTGGTTTGTAAAGCCGGCGGACCCAAAGACCCCCGAAATGCAAAAAGAACCCTAAAAGCTACAAAAAAGAATCAAACCTGCGCAGCACCTTGACAAGCGGATAACGATCCGGTACACTAAATACAAGTACGCCCGGCCGACGGGCGTCGCTGCACCAGGCAACCAGGTAACGAAGAAAGGAAGAAGCATCATGAGAAAACGCATTGCAGCGCTCGCGCTGGCAGCCGTCATGGCCTTTGGCCTGACCGCCTGCGGCGGGGGCAGCTCCTCCTCCACGGCGGCTTCGGCCGGCTCCGGGGACGCTGCGGGGGGCGTGTCGGGCGAGTTCACCGGCACCGCCACCGGCATGGGCGAGGTGTCCGTCACCATCACCCTGACCGACGGCGTCATCACCGGCTGTGAGATCGTGGGCGACAGCGAGACCGAGGGCATCGGCTCGGTGATCGTCGAGAACGCGCCCGAGGAGATCGTCTCGGGCAACAAGGGCGCCATCGACGTGGTCTCGGGCGCCACCATCACCTCCAACGCCGTCAACGAGGCCCTGGCCGCCGCTCTGGCCGCCGCCGGCCTGGATGCGGCCGATTTCACCGGCAGCGGGGACGCCGCCGCCGCTGAGGACCGTGCGGTGGATACCGACATCGTCATCGTGGGCGCGGGCGGCGCAGGCATGACCGCCGCCATCGCCGCCGCCAACGAGGGCAAGAACGTCGTCATCGTCGAGAGCCAGGCCATGGTGGGCGGCAACTCGGTCCGCTCCACCGGCGGCATGAACGCCGCCAAGACCCCCGCCCAGGACGAGAACGAGTTTGCCGAGTCTGCCGGCGTCGAAAAGACCCTGGAGACCGCCGCCAGCGAGTGGGCCGACAACGAGGCCATCACCGCCCTGGCCGACACCGTGGCCGGGCAGTGGGCCGAGTACCAGGCCAACCCCGTGGGCTACTTTGACTCGGTGGAGCTGATGGAGCTGGACACCCTGATCGGCGGCCACGGCACCAACGACCCCGCCCTGGTGGAGGCCCTGTGCTCCAACTCGGCCGACGCCATCGCCTGGCTGAGCGAGCAGGGCATCGAGCTGACCAGCGTTTCCAGCTTTGGCGGCGCTTCGGTCAAGCGCATCCACCGCCCTGTGGACAGCGAGGGCAAGACCATCTCGGTGGGCAGCTACATGATCCCCCTGCTCCAGGCCAAGTGTGAGGAGCTGGGCGTCGAGTTCATCATGAACACCACCGCCAACGAGATCCTGACCGACGCCAACGGCGCCGCCGTGGGCATCGCCGCCACCGACAAGAACGGCGCGGCCGTCACCGTCAACGCCAAGGCCGTCATCCTGGCCACCGGCGGCTTTGGCGCCAACCTGGACATGGTGGTGGAGTACAAGCCTGATCTGGCCGGCTTCATGACCACCAACGCCCCCGGCGCCCAGGGCCAGGGCATCGACATGGCCGTGGCCATCGGCGCGGGCACCGTGGACATGGACCAGATCCAGATCCACCCCACCGTGGAGGCCAACACCGCCGCCCTGATCACCGAGGGCCTGCGCGGCGACGGCGCCATCCTGGTCAACGCCGAGGGCAACCGCTTCACCGACGAGGTGGGCACCCGCGACGTGGTCTCGGCCGCCGAGATCGCCCAGACCGGCAGCTACAGCTGGCTGGTCATCGACCAGGCCATGGCCGACGCATCCAGCGTCATCCAGGGCTACATCAAAAACGGCTACACCGTGACCGGCGAGACCTATGAGGAGCTGGCCGAGGCCATGGGCGTGGACGCCGCCGCCTTTGCCGCCACCATGGACAAGTGGAACGCGGCCGTGGCCGCCGGCGTGGACGAGGAGTTTGGCCGCACCAGCTTCGCCAACCCCCTGGACACCGCGCCCTACTACGCCATCAAGGTCACCGCAGGCATCCACCACACCATGGGCGGCCTGACCATCAACCCCCAGACCCAGGTCCTGGCCGGCGACGGCACCGTGATCGACGGCCTGTACGCAGCGGGTGAGGTGACCGGCGGCGTCCACGGCGGCAACCGCCTGGGCGGCAACGCCGTGGCCGACTTCGTGGTGTTTGGCCGCATCGCAGGCGAGCAGGCTGCTGCCTACGCTGCATGACCCAGCCCGCCAAGCCCCGGCCCCGCCGCTGGCTGCTGAACCTGGCCTTCGCCGCCGCCGTCCTGCTGGCGGCAGGGGGGCTGTGGCTCGCGCTGGGCCGCAGGGACGGCCCGGCCGTCTACGCCTCGGCGGATTTCGGGATGGGCGTGATCGAACAGATCCCCCTGGACGCCGACTACGACTATTTTTATGAGGTGGGCGGCTACGTCGTCCACCTGCAGGTCAGGGACGGGGCCATCGCCTTTTTGGACAGCCAGTGCCCCGACCACGTCTGCGAGGACTTTGGCTGGCTGAGCCAGCCGGGCCAGTGGGCCTGCTGCGTCCCCGCCGGGGTCTTTGTCACCATCGAAGAAGCTGAATCATGACCCGGGGCTGCCGCGCCTGGCGCGCAGCCTGCGATCCCGCCTGGAGACGCTCTGCGCCCGGGCGGGATTTTGTTTTGCCCGCCGCGGCCCGCACTTGCAAAGATTGCAGGCAAAACGTGAAAACACGATGAAAAATTTGCGATGGAAAAGAATGTCTTTTTGAAAATTTTAAGAAAGAAAAATAATTCTTATTGTCAGTGACGCCTTGTGTGCTATAATAGGAGAGCGATCTCCTGCACACGTGGGGGCAGTATACCCGCCGGCAGGAGACAGAGAGCATAGCAGGAGGAGAGATAACCATGACCTGGAAGAAAAAGCAAGGCGGCTCCGCCGGCCAGGACCCCCAGGCAGAGGCCGGGGCAGCAGCCCGTTTCGACCTGGGTAAGTATAAAAAACACCTCAAGTGGGCCATCCCGCTGGCCGTTGTGGTGGTGCTTGTGATCGCCATCGCCGTCCGCCAGGCGGGCCAGGCCCAGACCACCGAGGTGGCCCCCGAATACACCCAGACCTCGGTCACACGGCGCACCATCGCCCAGACCCTGAGCACCACCGGCACCCTGAAGGCGGCCAACAGCTACACCGTCCGCACCCTGGTGGAGGGCGAGATCCTGGCCGCCGATTTTGAGGAGGGCCAGGAGGTGGCCGCCGGCCAGCAGCTGTACCAGATCGAGAACAGCGATGCGTCCACCAGCGTGGAGCAGGCCCAGATCAACCTGGACCAGGCCCAGCGCAACTACGACACCATCGCCGACTACCGCTACGTCCGCTCGCCGGTGGCGGGCACCGTCTACACCCTCAGCGTCAAGGTGGGGGACGAGGTCACCTCCGGCCAGGAGGTGGCCGTGGTGCAGGACGCCAGCCAGATGGTCCTGCAGCTGACCTTCCCCTCGGCGGACGCCGCCACCTTCCAGGTGGGGCAGAGCGCCCAGATCACCCTGGACGGCACCTTTGAGGTGCTGAACGGCACCATCACCGAGGTGTCGGGCAGCGACGTGCTCAGCTCGGGCAACGTGCTGGTGCGCAACGTGACCATCACCACCCCCAACGCCGGCACCCTGAACACCAGCCAGTCGGCCACCGCCACCGTCAACGGCATCAGCTCCACCAACAGCGCGACCTTCAGCTACCGCGAGCAGCGCACCCTCACCGCCTCCACCGCAGGCACCGTCTCTTCCATCTATGTGCCCGAGGGCGGCGCGGTGACCCAGGACGGCATCGTCCTGGAGCTGGCCGGCGAGGACCTGGAGGAGACCATCCAGAACGCCTACGAGAGCCTGCGCAGCCGCGAGATCTCGATGCGCAACGCCGAGGAGACCCTGGCCAACTACACCATCAGCGCCCCCATCAGCGGCACCGTCATCCAGAAGAACTACCAGCAGGGCGAGACGGTGGAAAGCGGCAAGGAGATGTGCATCATCTACGACATGGCCTACCTGGAAATGACCATCAACGTGGACGAGCTGGACATCAACCAGATCAGCGTCGGGCAGGATGTGACGGTCACCGCCGACTCGGTGGACGGCACCTTCAACGGCAAGGTCACCCGCGTGTCCATGGTGGGCGAGACCAACGGCGGCACCACCACCTACCCCGTCACCGTCCAGGTGGAGGAGTACGGCGCTTTGCGCCCCGGCATGAACGTCAACGCCGAGATCGTGGTGGAGCAGGCCGCCGACGCCATCGCCGTGCCCAACGCCGCCGTCGAGCGGGGCGACGTGGTCCTGGTGACCACCGAGTCGCCCAGCGCGGCCAACGCCATCGCGGACATGACCGCGCCCGACGGCTACGTCTATGTGCAGGTGGAGACCGGCGTCAGCGACAACAACTACACCGAGATCACCAGCGGCCTGCAGGAAGGGGACATCATCGGCTATGCTTCGACGCCGACCTTCAGCTATGACGACTATGGCACCAGCGATATGATGGTCCTGGGCATGATGGCCCCCGCTCTGGGAGGAATTGGATGAGCGCATTGATCGAATTCAACGAGGTGTGCAAGTATTACCATATGGGCGACACCGTCGTCAAGGCGCTGGATCATGTCACCATGCGGATCGAGTCGGGGGAGTTCGTGGCCATCGTGGGCCAGTCCGGCTCGGGCAAATCCACCTGCATGAACATCATCGGCTGCCTGGACGTGCCCACCGCCGGCGTCTACCGGCTCAACGGCCGGGACGTGGGCCGGATGCGCCGCAATGAGCTTGCCGCCGTACGCAACGAGATGCTGGGCTTCGTGTTCCAGCAATACAACCTGCTGCCCAAGCTCAACCTGATGGGCAACGTGGAGGTGCCCCTGATCTACGCCCGGGTGCCCCGCAGCCAGCGCCGGGCCCGCGCCAAGGCGGTGCTGGAGCAGGTGGGCCTGGGCGACAAGCTGCGCAGCAAGCCCAACCAGCTGTCGGGCGGCCAGCAGCAGCGTGTGTCCATCGCCCGGGCGCTGGTGCGCAACCCGCCCCTGATCTTGGCCGACGAGCCCACCGGCGCCCTCGACACCCACACCGGCCGGGAAGTGCTGGGCATGCTGCAGGAGCTCAACCGCCAGGGCCACACCGTCATCCTCATCACCCACGACAACACCATCGCCATGCAGGCCCCCCGGATCATCCGGCTGGAGGACGGGCGGATCGTCTACGACGGCGACGCCCGCTCCCCCGAGGCCTTTGTGGCCAGCCCGCTGTTTGAAGCGCAGATGGAGGAGCTTCAGAAAATGCGTGCCAAGGATGCAAAGGAAGGAGGCGCAGGCTGATGCTTCTGCTGGATACCTTTGTCCTTGCGCTGAAAAACATCTGGAGCAACAAGATGCGCACCATCCTCACCATGCTGGGCATCATCATCGGCGTCACGGCGGTGATCGTCATCGTGGGCCTGGGCAACGGCATGACCGAGTCGGTGCGGCAGAGCTTTTCGGCCATGGGCATCAACAGCATGTCGGTGTCCATCTGGGGGCGCAAGTCCTCCCGCAACGCCACGGTGGACTATATGTACGGCCTGGTGGAGGACAACCCCCAGTACCTGCGGGACATCTCCCCCTACATCCAGCTCACCGACGGCCACACCGTCAAGGAGGGCCGGGACACCTACCGCTACACCAGCGTCTACGGCGTCAACGAGGACTACACCGCCATGGCCAACTACACCATCGCCGACGGCCGCGGCCTGCAGTACATGGACATCAAGGAGAACAAGTATGTCTGTGTCATCGGCGACTACCTGGCCCGGGAGGCCTACAACGGCAACGCCATAGGCGAGGACATCAAGGTGGGCCCCTACCGCTTTGAGATCGTGGGCGTGCTGGCCGCCAAGGGCAGCGACCCCGAGCTGCAGGAGGGCGGCGAGGACGACCGCATCTACATCCCCTACACCGTGGCCATGAAGATCAACCAGACCAACACGGTGGACACCTACACCGTCATCATGGCCAACGAGAACGTGGCCAACCAGGCCAAGGCCACCATCGAGGAGGCCCTCTTCGCAATTTATCAGGACGAAGATACGTATTATGTATACAGCATGAGCGAGCTGCTGGAGCAGATGAACCAGACCATCAGCATGGTGGTCATGGTCCTGACCCTGATCGCCGGCATCTCGCTGCTGGTGGGCGGCATCGGCATCATGAACATCATGCTGGTGTCGGTCAGCGAGCGCACACGGGAGATCGGCATCCGCAAGGCCATGGGCGCACGGGAGCGGACCATCCTGTTCCAGTTCGTGGTCGAAGCGGGCACCACCTCGGCCCTGGGCGGGGTGCTGGGCATCCTGCTGGGCTACGCCCTGTCGGCGGCGGCCACGGCCATGGTGCCCATCCTCATGCCGGGCGAGTCGGTGGCCATTTCCCCGGGCACCAACGCGGTGCTGGTCTCCTTTGGCATTTCGGTGGGCATCGGCGTGGTGTTCGGCTACCTGCCCGCCCGCCGCGCGGCCCGGCTCAACCCCATCGAGGCGCTGCGCTACGAGTGACCCCCGGCGCGCCGCCCCATGCTGAACGAACTATGAGGAGAAAAGCGAACATGAAAAAACGATTTTTGGCCCTCCTGCTGGCGGTCTGCATCCTGATCCCCGTTTTCGCGGTGCCGGCCGCGGCGGTCAACGCCAACACCGCCATCCAGACGGTGCGCACCATGGGCGTGCTGGATGCCGCCACCGCCCAGTCGCCCGAGGCGCTGGGCGCCCAGGTCACCCGGGGCGAGTTTGCCCGGATGCTGACCATGGTCTCCTCCTACCGGGAGACGGTCAACCAGGAGATCCTGGTGGGCAGCCTGTTCACCGACGTGAACAGCAGCACCCCCTACGCGCCCTACATCCGCATCGCGGTCCAGCAAAACTGGCTGACCGGCTACACCGACGGCACCTTCCGCCCCAACGACCCGGTCAGCCTGGAGGCGGCCTGCGCCTCGGCCCTGCGGCTGCTGGGCTACGCCCCCACCGACCTGACCGGCGCGTTCCCGGCGGCGCAGCTGAACAAGGCCACCGAGCTGGGCCTGCGCGCCGGCCTGGCCCGCACCCAGGGCCAGCCGATGACCCGCAGCGACTGCGCGGTGCTGCTGTACAACACCCTGACCGCCACCACCAAGAGCGGCTCCACCTACGGCAACACCATCGGCCTCACCGTCTCGGACGGGCAGGTGGACACCTCCGCCATCCTGGCCCGCAGCCTCAAGGGCCCCTTCATTGCCGGGGAAAACGAGATGCTGTCCTTCAGCCCCACCACCATCTACCGCAACGATGCGGTGACCAGCTCCCCCGAGCTGCACGTCAACGACGTCTACTACTACAGCGAGAGCCTCAACTCGATGTGGATCTACACCACCAAGGCCTCCGGCCGGATCACCGCGGTGTCGCCCAACGCGGCGGCCCCCACCTCGGTGACGGTGGCCGGCGTGACCTACCAGATCGGCAGCACCGACGTGGCCTACCGCATCTCCTCCCTGTCGGGCGGGGGCGTGGGCCAGGTGGTCACCCTGCTGCTGGGCATGGAAGACGTAGCCGTGGGCATCCTCACCGGCGAGGAGGTGGACCTAAGCTACTACGGCGTAGTGCAGTCCTCCAGCCGGTCCCTGACCACCGATAACGGCGCCGACGTGCTGCAGACGGTGCGGGTGCTGTGCACCGACGGCACCGTGCGCAGCGTGCGTGTGGACAAGAACCTGAACATCCCCACCGGCTGGCTGGTGTCCATCACCACCACCCCGGAGGGCGAAAGATTGCAGTCCATCAGCGAAAAATCGGTCAGCGGGCTGTTCAGCGCCGCCGGCCGCACCCTGGGGGACTACAAGCTGGCCAACAACATCGAGATCCTGGACACCCTGCCCGACGGCAGCGCCGGGACGGTCCGGCTGGACCGCCTGGACGGGGTGACCCTGTCGGACGCCGACGTCCGCTACTACTCCCTGAACAGCCAGGGCGAGATCGACCGGCTGGTGCTGGACGACGTCACCGGCGACATCTGGACCTATGGCTGCCTGATGTCCTGGAGCGTGAACAACAACAGCTCCACCCTGGACGACCTGACCAGCCTGCAGCCCAGCGACGTGCTGATGCAGATGGCCTCGGGCCTGCTGACCGGCTCGCTGCTCAACGACATCTGGGGCGAGCTGACCGGCAGCACCGGCCGCTGGACCAGCATCGCCCTGGGCCTGCTGGCCAACAACACCAGCGGCCTGATGAGCACCGTCCTGAGCACCATCGCCGGCGGCGCCAACTACACCTACATGAACGGCACCTCCTACACCACCGACTCCACCAGCGTCCTGTACCCGGTGCTGGCGGGCGGCATCGGCGTGCGCCATGAGGTCAACGGCGAGGTGCGGGGGATGGTCCAGCTGCAGCCCATCCTGATCGACAGCCTGGGCCCCGCCTCGGTGACCACCGCCAACGGCGCCCGCTACGAGACGGCGGACGCCATGCAGGTCTACCTGTGGCACATGGGGGTGTATTATCCCACCCTGCTGCCCACCATCAACGCGGAAGATTACTTCCTGATCGGCTGGGTGGACTCCTGCACCGCAGGCCATCAGGTCCGCGTCCTGACCGCCCTGCGCAAGAACTGACCGTGGGGCCCGGTCTGGGGCGGTACACCCCCGGCGCGATCCTGTTCCGGCAGGCGTGCCAGCTGCTGCTGCCCCGGCGGTGCCCTCTGTGCGGCCGGGTGCTGGGCGGCGTGCCGGACTGCCCCGACTGCGCCCTGGAATGGAAGATACGGACCCGCTGGCCGGGCCCGGGCCCTTACGCGCCGCCGCCCGCTTTGGGCGGCGGCATCGTGGCGTGGGCGGCCGCGCCTTTCTGGTACGCCGGCGGCATCCGCGACGCGGTGCACCGCGCCAAGTACGGCGGCCAGCCCTGGACCGCCGTCCAGCTGGGGTGCGCCCTGGCCGGCCGGCTGTTCGGGGCGGAGATCCGGGTGCGGGCCGGGGTGGAAGTGCCCGTCCCGCTGGCCGCGCCCCCGGTGGACTGCGACCTGATCGTGCCGGTGCCCTCGTCGGGGCGGGGGCGCAGCTGCAACGTGCCGGCCCTGCTGGGGATGCCCCTGGCCCACGCCCTGGGCATCCCCCTGGACGAAACGGCCCTGCGGCGCACCCGGAAGGGGAGGGCCCAGGCGGGCCTGACCCGGGAGGAGCGGCTGGTGAACGCCGCCGGGCTGTTCCGTGCGGACCCCGACCGCGCCGCCGGGCGCCGGGTGCTGCTGGTGGACGACGTCATCACCACCGGGGCCACCGCGGCGGCCTGCGCCCGGGCCCTGACCGCAGCCGGGGCCGAGTGGGTGGCGGTGGCGGGGCTGGCGGCTTCCCGGCAGAACCATACCCTGCCGGCCCGGCCGGGGCAGCCCTTTGACCTGGACGACGCCCCCGGCGGGGCCGAAGATTTTATCTGAGAGGAAGGATGGGCAGGATGAACCCGAGAAAACAGAGGTTTTACATTGCGGCGGCCGGCCTGCTGGCCGTCATCGCGCTGGCGTGGTCGCTGATCGGCAGCCCGGTGGTGCTGTGGCACAACCACCAGCTCAAGGCCGCCCTCACCGGCCTGACCGACACCACCATCACCCTGGAGCAGGCGGTGCCCTTCAGCTGGGACGAGGTGTACACCTTTGCACCGTATACTTCCGTGGAAGAAATACAGGAAGTTATCGGTACCACCAGCTTCAACCTGAAAGAGGCCGCCAGCGAAGGGATGCTGCAGCTGGTCTTTCTGGACGAGGGGGCGGTGACGGCGGCGGTCTGCGCCGGCCCCGCCCGCCTGGGCTACGACGTGGACCTGGCCGGGGCCGCCGGCGGCAGCCTGCCCGCCAAGCTCACCCACGGGGAGAACATCCCCTTCGCGGTGGAGCGCGCCGGGGGCATCGTCCGGCTGACGCCGCAATAAAACTTGAAAAAACCCTTGACAAAACCGGCCCCGTCCGGTATAATGATGAAGCTGTGAGCCGCAGCGCTCGCAGTTTTATCCGGGTGTAGCGCAGTTTTGGTAGCGCGCTTGAATGGGGTTCAAGAGGCCGTGAGTTCGATTCTCGCCACTCGGACCAGAGGACCGTCAGTGAAAACTGGCGGTCCTTTTTTTGTGCATGGGCCCCCGGGCAAGCCTTGCCGGCGGCGGGGGATTGTGGTAGACTTTGAAAAGAAAACCCGGCCGCACGGCGGGGAACAGGAAAGGATCGTGGGGAAGATGAAACCATCATTTGCGGAAAAGGCGGCGGCCTGGCGGGCCGAAGGCCGGCGGGTGCTGGCCCTGCTGGGCCTGGCGGCGGCGGCCGGCGTCATCGCCGGGGTGCTCACGGCGGTGTTCGGCCATGGGGTGCTGGCGGCGACGGCCCTGCGGGAGCGCTGGCCCCTGCTGCTGGTGCTGCTGCCGGCGGGCGGCGCGGCGATCTGCGCGGTGTACGCCCGGTGGGGCGGCGAGTGCGGCCGGGGCATGGCCCTGGTCTTTGACGCGGCGGCCGGCCGGCGGGACAAGGTGCCGGCCCGGCTGGTGCCCCTGGCGGTGGGGGCCACCTGGCTGGGCCACCTGCTGGGGGCCAGCGTGGGGCGCGAGGGGGTGGCGGTCCAGATCGCGGCGGCGGGGGCCAGCCTGCTGACGCCGGGGCTGCAAGCCCCCCGGGACAAGCGCCGCCTCCTGATCGCCGGGGTGGCGGCGGGGTTTGCGGGGCTGTTCCGCACCCCGCTGGCGGCCACTTTGTTTGCGCTGGAGCTGTTCCACACCGGGGTGGCCCAGTACGACGCCCTGCTGCCCGCGGCGGTGGCGGCCCTGACCGCCTCGGCGGTCAGCGGGGCGCTGGGGGTCCGGCCGGCCGCCGTGGCCCTGGGGGCGGAGGCCCCCGCCTTCACGGTGGAGACCCTGATCGCCCTGGCGGTGCTGGGGGCGGCCTGCGGCCTGGCGGGCCGGCTGTTCGTGGAGCTGCTCCACGGCCTGAAGGACCGGTTCGGCCGGTGGATGCCCGGGGCGTACCAGCGGATCGTGCTGGTGGGGGCCCTGGTGGCCTTGTTCGGCCTGGCCACCGGCAGCCGCTACAACGGCCTGAGCGAGGGGCTGTCGGCGGCGGCCCTGGCCGGGGGCAGCCTGTACGCCTGGGACTGGCTGGCCAAGCTCTGCCTGACCGCCGTCTGCCTGGCGGCGGGCTTCCAGGGGGGCGAGGTGGCCCCGCTGTTCACCATCGGGGCCTGCCTGGGGGCGGTGCTGGCCGGGCCGCTGGGCCTGCCGGCGCCCCTGGGGGCGGCTTTGGCCTATGCGGCGGTGTTCGCCGCCGGCACCAACACCCTGGCTTCCCCCATCCTGGTGGGGCTGGAGCTGTTCGGGGGCGAATACTTCGGCAGCTTTTTCCTGGTGTGCGTCATGGCCTACGCCTGCAACGGCGGGCACTCCATCTACCCCCAGACGCCCCT
>ERZ1643249.3400-NODE-3400-length-14043-cov-8.167644_pt1 | contig 14043 bp, 9 predicted proteins | sample MGYA00579263_ERZ1643249 | MGnify/ENA primary metagenome ERZ1643249 (study PRJEB29033, sample SAMEA4952264) | chicken gut metagenome | biome: Broiler Chicken; feature: Gastrointestinal Tract; material: Caecum | place: Ireland | collected 2018 | study: Broiler...
CCAGCCCCTTGGAGGCGTGCATGGTCATCACGCGCACGGCGTTTTCGCCGCCGCTTTCGGCAAAGCCGATGCCCTTTTCCGAGTTTTTCAGCTTTTCGAGAAACTGCGGAATAGTGAGATCGGCGCAGGCGGAAACCAGCCTTTGCAGGCGGCGCACCTTTTCCGCGCCGCAGGACGTGGAGAGCAGAGCAAGCTCCATCCCCGAGACGTCGAAGATGCGGTTGAGCATTTCCGCCGCCCCGCGCACGCCCGCTTCCAGGCGCAGGCGGTCTGTCTTTTCATAGAACGCCCTGATCTTTTGCGCCGTTTCGTCCTTGCCCTGCGCATAGCGCTCGCAGGCGGCGCAGAAACTTTCCTTTTCCCGCGAGGCAAGGCGGATGCGCGCCAGTTCCGCATCCGTCAGTCCGCCCAGCGGACTTTTGAGCGCGGCGGCGAGGGGAATGTCCTGCTCGCCGTTGTCCAGGTATTCGAGCAGGGCGATCGCCGTCTTTACTTCCGAATAATCGCAGATGTTCACCTCCGCCGAGGCGGCGACGGGGATGCCGCGCCGCACCAGTTCGCGCACGATGCGCTGCATCTGCCCCTGCTTGCTGCGCGTGAGCACGACGATGTCGCCGTAACCGTTGCGCACTTCGCCCAGAACGGGGTCGTGGCGGGTGCGGGACGCTTCCTCGCACACGAGATCGGCGATCAGCGCGGCTTCGGCGAAGTATTCCCCCTGCTCGGCGTCCATGCGCCCCGCAACGGAATACACGTCACGCTCCTTTTTCTCCTCCTCTTCTTCCTCGTCCGATTCGTCCGAAACAAATTCGATGCAGACCTCTCCCCCTATCTGCTCTTCGGTTCCCGGTTTCATCATCGAGGTCGCCGTATAATCGATGGAACAGGTCTCCTGCGTCATCGCCTGGGAGAAAAGATCGTTGACCGTATCCAGAATTTTGGAACAGCTGCGGAAATTTCCGTTGAGGGTGAGCGCGCGCCCCTGCTTTTTCAGGCGTTCGTATTTTTCGGTGAAGAAAGAGGCGTTGCAACCGCGGAACCCGTAAATGGACTGCTTGGCGTCCCCCACCATGAATACGTTCTCTCCCGCAATGAGGGAGAGGATGCGCTCCTGCACGGGGTTGACGTCCTGGTACTCGTCCACGAAGATGTGGGTATAGCGGGACGCGACCTCCGCGCGCACGCGGTCGATCTCCAGAAGTTGCAGGCATTTTTGCTCGAGATCGGAAAAATCCAGGACGCCCGCGCGCCGTTTGAGCTGGTTGTACTGCCCGTCGAAGGCGATCAGCAGGGCGCACAGCGCGGAGGAAGTTTTTTCCGAATCGAGAAAGGCGGCGAGTTCTTCTTCCCGCGGGCGCAGGCCGTCAAACGATTCCTTGATGCTGTCCACGCGGTCTTTGATCTTGGACATTCTGCGGTCCAGCTGTTCGATCTCTTCCGGTTTTTCTCCCTTGCTGAACCCTTTCCATTTGGGCTTTGCCGTCAATTTTCCGTACCGTAATAAAATTTCTGCGCCCTCGAAGAGATCTTTTGCCTCCGCAAGGCTGTTGCCCAAAGTTATGCGTTCCCTGAAAAAATCTTCCTGCTTGGAGGAGATCACGTCCTGCTCCGCATACGGACGGATGAGCTCGGAAAGTTCGGTACAGACCTCGGCGAGCCGCTTTGCGCTTGCGCGCACGGGCGCAAAGACCTCTTCCGCAACCGCATCGAAGGACTGCTCCGTGTATTTTTGGGGAAGCCCCTGCAAAAAGCCGATGTAATCGGCGCGGGCGACCAGTTTTTTATACGCTTTGAGCAGCGTATCTTTCAGTTTGGAAAATCCCTTGCTGCCCGCATAGATGCGGCAGAGGCGCAGAAACTGCGGGTCCTTTGCTTCCAGCAGGGAATCGAAGGTGAGGGAGACGGCGCGCTCGAGCATCTTCTGCGATTCCTCTTCGTCCGCGACGCGGAAGTTGCCCGCCACGTCCGTTTCGTAAAAGTAACGGCGAATGACGTTGGTGCAAAAGGAATGCACGGTGCTGATATCCGATGCCGAAACTTCGGCCAGCTGGTTTTTCAGGTGCGTGCGCTTTTCCGCGTCCTTCTCTTCGTTGATGCGGTCGACCAGCGCGGCGCGCAGGCGCTCCTTCATTTCCGCCGCCGCAAGCTTGGTAAACGTGACCGCCAGCACGGAGGAGACGTCCGCCTTTTCGTCCAGAATCAGCGCGATAAGTTTTTCCACCATCACATACGTCTTGCCGCTCCCCGCGGACGCGGAGACAAGGATCTCTCCGCCCGCCAGAATGGCGGCACGCTGTTCGGGCGTGGGATTGCGTTTGCTCATACTTCTTCCCTCCTCTTCACGATCGCGGCGATTTCTGTCTCTGTGATCTTGGTCTCCTCGCGGTCTCTGCCCCTTTCAAAGTTGCACAGACTGCCGTACGGACAGTATTCGCAGGCCTCCTTGTAGGGAGAAGCCGCGATGCAGCCCCTCTCCACTTCCGAAAGTCCCTGCCGCGCCACCAGCAAGGAATAGCCAAGAAATGCCTCAAAATCCCCTTGCACGAGCAATTTTGAGCTTCTCTTGCCCTTGCCGCGATAGCTTGCCTCGATGAACCTGCTCTTTTTGCCCGCTTCCAGCGAAGCGTCGCTGCGCAGAATGTTCTCCTCGGTGTCCAGCGTGTAACCCAGCATACGGAAGGGCAGCTCGTCCGCATGGTGATAGGATACCTGTGCGGGGAAATAATACGCCCCCGCGGGCTTTGCCCCCTGCGACGCCGCCGTGAGATACAGTTCCAGCTGCAGCTTTCTGCCCGTGTAGTACGGGACGGGCCTTGCCTCGATGCGCCCCGTCTTGTAGTCTATGACGCGCCTGTACTCCCCGCTCGCGTCCACGCGGTCGATCTTGCCCGCAAGCGCGATTCCGTCCCTCAGTTCCACGCCTTTCAGCGCCGAACCGTCAAACCCGAAACTTTGTTCGGTACCCGCAACGGAATATTCCGAACACGTCACCGAGAGATACATATTGCGGCAGACGATCACCGCTTCCCGCAGGAGGGACTCCGCCGAATACCCGCCCGTATCCGTGTCTTTCAGGTAGCAATAGGGCGGAATTGCAAGCATCTGCTCCGCCTGCCCGCGCACAAAGGCGTCGCAGGCGGCCGTGTCGGGCAGGTCGGCCAGCTTTTCCGCCGTGCGGCGCAGAAGTTCGTGCATATAATCGCCCGTATCGGCGGCCCGGACGCTCGCTTCCTCCCGGCGCGCGAGATACAGTCCGTTTTCCGCAAAACAGCGGTACGGGCATTCAAAATACTTCTCCACGAGCGTGGGCGAAATGTAATTTTTGCCGCGCAGGAGCACCTGCGCCGCCTCCGGAACGAACCGCGGCACGGGATCGGGGAACAAGAGCGCGTCGGGCGCCTCTCCCCTCTCTCTCAGAACGCTGTACAGCGCGTTGTGCAGGGTGAAATCCGCCTTGCCGCGACGGAAAAGATCGGCACGTTCCAGCAATTCGCGCACCGCGGGGATGCGTTCGGACGCCTTTTCCGAAAGTTCGCGCACGGACAGAGACCTGTCCTTCTCCCCCGCGTGCTCCAGTGCGGCGCGGTTGAAGGGACGGACGGGCTTGTCCTTTTCGCGGCAATACAGGGCACAGCAATGCCCCACGATCTCGCTGCGCTTGCGCTCCTCCCCCGCCTCCGAGAGCGGGTAGGAAAGGTACAGCTTTTCCGAAAATCCGCACAGTGCGAGCAGGATGTTTTCCCGCGCGCGGGCGTTGATCTCGCGGATCTTGGGGGTGATCTCCACCTGCAGGGAACGCAGGCGGTCGATGTCCTTGTCCGAAATGAGCGCCGTGTCCGCGCCGCAGGGCGGAACGCCGTCCGTCAGCCCCGCCGCAAAGACGACTTTGGCCGTGGGTCGGCGGCTTTCCGTGATGCTGCCCACAAACACCGCGTCCAGATACTGCGGAATGAGCGAAATTTCCAGCGCGCTCAGCGCTTCGGACAGGACGGAGGCAAATTCCTCCGCGCGCAGGCTCATGCCGCCCGCGAGCTCTTCCGCCTCGTCCAGCACGCGGCAGATCCCCTCGTAACCGCGGGAAAAATAGCTGCTTTCCGCAAGCAGCCCCTCTTCCGAGAGGGCGGTTGCGATCTTTTCCTGCGTCTCGTCGCAGCCGAACACTTCCAGCAGCCTGCGCACCCACGCCGTAAACTGCGCGCCCGTCCCCTCGCGGCGGACGTTTTCAAAGGCGGAAAGGAGGCGCGCCCGCTCCCCTTCCAGCAGCTCTTTTTGCTGCGCTTCTTCCTTGATCGGGCGCTTGCAGCCGCCGCGGAAATTGGCGTAACGGAGCAAATAATTGCGGTACGTATCCCTGTTTTTGCGTTCACCGCCGAAAAATTCGCTGCCGACAAAGGCGTCGGCGTCCGAAGGCTCGAACCCCTCCGAGATCATGGAAAGGAAGGTGAGCACAAAGCGGGCGAGGGGGTGGCGGGAAAGGCTTTTCTGCACGTCCGCATAGTACGGGATCTCGTACTCCCCGAACACCTTTTCCAGCGTGACGGCACAGGCGGCGGGGTCGGGCAGATACAGCGCTATGTCGCGGAAGCGCACGCCGCGCGCCGTTTCGCCGCGGATGCGCGCGGCGGCAAAGCGCAGTTCGTCCTCCGTGTCCGCCCCCTCGAACACAAACACTTTGTCCGTGGCGACGGGCGCGGGATAAGAGGGATCGAACAGCGTTTTGCGCAGAGCTTCCGCCTCGGGCACCAGCGCGGAGGGAAGGTACTTTCTTTCACAATGCGCGCCCGCAAGGGCAGCGTACTTTTCAAAGGCGGCCACGCCCTCGTTGGTGTACGCGGCTTCCTCTCCCCCGATCAGCAGAGCGGAGACGTGCGCACCGCTTCTGATCGCGGCGCGGATGCCTTCCGCCGCCTGGCGGGTAAAGGAAGAAAACCCGACGAACAGCACTTCCGCGTCTTTCAGGTTTTCGCGCGCGATGGCGGCGGGGAGCAGGGCGAGAACGCCGCTCTCGTCCAGGTATCCCCCTTCCAGAAAGGCGAGGTATTCGCGGTAGACGAGGGAAATGTCCTGCAATTTCTGCACCAGCAGGCCGCCCGCCTCTTTGCGCGCTTCGTCCAGCATCTCGGGGGTGACGAGCGCGGCGCGCAGCTGGGCGATGGTCTCGTACAGCGCGGACGCACAGCCGGACGGATTTTTCCCGAAACAGCACAGCGAGGGGGCGAGCCGCACGGCAATGCCGCCCACCACCAGCACCGAGCCCTGTTTGGACAGGACTTTGCGGGGAGTCCCGTCGCTGAGAAAGCGCGCAAACGTGGTGACGGAGACGTCGAACGCCGCGCCGCGCGCGGAAGCGACGGCGCGCTCCGCTTCCAGCGTAAAGCGATCCTCGCAGAAAATCAGCGTTTTTTTGCCCGACGGGAGCGTGCGGAGGAAGTCCGTCATCGCGGAGACCGTAGAGGCTACATACAGAGGAATGTTCATGATCCTGCCCTGCCGCGGGAAATGCGGCGCAACGTTTTTTTCTATTGTAACACAATTTCACCGATTTTTTAAGTATTTTTTGCGTTTTTTGTTTTTACAAATACAGCTTTTTATGGTATACTGTATGCAATCTCTTCCCGCTTGCGGAAGAAAACGGAGCTAAAACATGAAAAAACTGATCACTGCGGCGGCCTGCATTGCCGCCGGCACTTTCCTCTTCAGCGCCTGCTCGGCGATGGTTGCCACCTCGTTTTCCGCCAACTGGCTGAAAACCCCCAGCAACTACGCCGCCGATTTTTACGAGGAACTCTCCTACAAACTCAGCTTTGAATCCAACGATCTGACGCAGAGCATCAGCGAACTGGAGATCGACGCCGAAAACAGCGGCTACACCCAGACGACGCAGTCGCTTGCGACGTTCACCCTTCCCGACGGTTCGGACAGGGTGGTGAGCAACGTCTACCATATGCACAGCGAACTCACCGTCAGCGGCACCTATTATTACACCGACAATAACGGCAACAAGGAAGCTGTCTGCTCCTTCGGCGGCGAAAACGACGCCCCCGACAAGGACTACGACAACCCCGCCTCCGTCGTGACGGACGTGTACTTCCATTCCCTGCAGAACGGAAAAAATCTGCAGCCCGTGTACCGCACCTCCACCTATTACAGCTACAGCCCCGGCAACGCGAGCAAAATGGTATTCCTCTATAATTACACCGTTTCCGTCGTGTACAGTGAAAATGCAAGCGAAGCGACGCTGACCCTCACGGACAACTGGGGCGATCTGAAAGAAGAGGACATCGCCGTGGCGAAAAATCTGCAGAAAGCAATCGCGCTCAACGAGAAGAGCACAGCGAAAAATCTGCAGAAAAATCATACCCTCCTGGATGAAAAGCAGCTGATTTTTGCGGCGCGCGGACTCAATTATTCCAACGGTTCTTCCAATACGGTCAACCTCATGATGGATTCGGGAGCGAAGAGCACCTCCCTCTCCTGCAGCGAAGACCCCACCGCAGGGACCTATTCTTTCTCCCTGGACGGCGAAGAGAAACAGGACCACAGCGTGTCCTGCGCTTCCGTGAACATCTCCATTTCCGACGGCAGCGTCTTTACGGGCGAAATGCTCCGCATGGTCATCGCACAGAAAACGGGCGACGACGCCAGCGCCTTTTACGCATTGCCCGTCCGTTACGAAACCCCCTTCGGGTTCGGCGTGGGAAAACTCGTCTATACGCTGGAAAGCTGCACACATACCCCTTCCGACAACGCATGACACGTCTTTTTCGGCTGCGCACCTGTGAGGTGCGCAGTTTTTTTACCGAAAAATCCGCCGCGTCGGTCGGTTTTCAACAAGGCGTCTCTTGCAAAAGTCAGAATTTTTACAAACTTTTCACAATCGCCTTACGCGCTTACCAAAAATATATTGCATGATGAAAGAGCCGAAAGGCCCTCCCGCCCTTTTTGACGGATAATAACAAAATTTGTAATTTTTTAAAACTTTTTTGCCGAAAAGAGAGCTTTGCGCGAAAAAAACGGGCATAAATCAAAAGACACAGATACGATTGCCCGAAAAAACGGCAAACGGGCTGCATTTTTTTCGCCAAAGAACCCTTATCTTTGCAGAAAAAAAGTTCAAAATAGCAATATTTTTGTTGCCACGGCGTGCAGAATGTGCTATAATGCACCTTGCAAGTACCAAAAATCAATCTAAAAATTTGCCGCAGGTGCGGCAAGGAAGTAAGAAAAAGAATGAACAGAGCTTATATCAAAATAAAATACGCGCTGGATTTTCTCCTGGCGGCGGCGGGAATCATCCTGTTTTCCCCTCTTATGCTGGGCGTAGCCATCGCCATCAAAGCGGAGGACGGCGGATCGGTGATCTTCCGTCAGACGCGCACGGGCGTGGGCGGAAAGAAGTTCAACTGCTACAAATTCCGCTCCATGAAGAGCGAAAACGTCTCCTACGACAAAAACAAGCGCGTGATCAAAGACAACAACCCCAACCTGACCAGAGTGGGAAGGTTTATCCGCAAATTCAAGATCGACGAACTGCCCCAGCTTTTAAACGTACTCAAAGGCGATATGTGCTTTATCGCACCCCGCCCGTTGCTGCCCGTCTTTGACGGCGACTACGAGGACTGGGAGCTGGTAAAATTTGAAGTGCGCCCCGGCATGACGGGACTGGGCCAGGTCTGCGGCAACGGATACCTGGACATGAAGGACAGAAAATATTACGACGCCTACTATGCCCTGCACGCCAGCCCGTGGCTGGACATCAAGATCGCCGTCAAGACCGTCGGTGTGATTCTTTTCGGAGAAAAGAAATTCTTACGCCCCGTTTCCGAATCCGAATACAGGCGCCTCAAGTGCGAAGTGAAGCGCCGTTATACCGTGCAGCCGGACACGGTTGCACAGCTGCGCCCCTCCACATTACGCTGATGGGGCGCTTTCTTTTACCGTGCGGGAACGGCAGACTGAGGGCGGCGCAGATCGTCGGGAACGCAAAGCTGGGCGGCGTTGTTTCCAGCATTTTAAACTATTACAGCCACATCGACAGGACGCGCTGGCGGTTCGATTTTTTCACCTACGGCCCCTCCTCTCTGGACGAAAAGCTCAAAGAGCTGGACAGCGAAGCGCGCGTCGTGTATATTCCGCGGCTGGATACGCAATTTTATAAAGCGGTACCGCAGCTTGCAAAGCAGCTGAAAAGCGGGGAATACGCGGTGGCGCATTCGCACATGACCACCCTTTCCGTGTTTGCATTGCGCGCCGCAAAAAAGGCGGGCATCCCCGTGCGCATCTGCCATGCGCACAGCACTTTTGACAGGACGTCCGATCATTTTCTCGTCAAATCCATTCTGCGGCCGTTTGCCGCAAAGGACGCCACCGTGCTTGCCGCGTGCGGCGAGCTGGCGGCGCAAAACCTCTACGGAAAGCGCGCGGACAAAGCGATCATCCTAAAAAACGCGATCGACCTGGAAAAGTTTAGCCCCGCTTCCCTGCAGGAACGGGAAAAGTTGCGCGAACAGCTGCGCCTGCACGGGCGCATCCTGCTGTTTGTGGGAAGGTTTGAATACCAGAAAAACCTGCTTTTCCTGCTGGACGCCTTTGCGCTTGCCGCAAAGCGCACCCCCTCCCTGCAGCTCGTGCTGATGGGAGACGGTTCCCAGAAACAGGCGCTCCTTGACAGGGCATCCGAACTGGATTTAAGCACACGTATCCGCTTTTTCGGGCCGGGAGATCCCCTGCCCCTCTACCGCGCGGCGGACGTTTTTGTCCTGCCCTCCCGATACGAAGGGATGCCCGTAGTCGCCGCCGAAGCGCAGGCGACGGGACTGCCCTGCCTCTTTTCGGACAGAGTATCGCGCGAAGCGGACATTGCGGGAGGTTCGCTGTTTTTGCCGCTCAACGAAGAGGAGTGGGCAAAACAGATGGAAATGCCCCGCGAACGCAGGACGGGAAGCACGGAAAAACTGCGCGAAGCGGGCTACGACATCCGCCTGCAGGCACTGCAGCTGACGCAACTGTACGAAAGAGAACTGAAAAAAATATAAAACAGGACGCCCCCGCGCCCTGCAGAATCGGGAGAATAGAATGCAAAAAGAAGGGAGAATGCGCCGATGGGGGCAGCAGGCGTACCTGCTGAGATTGTTGGTACGGCGCAACATCAAAAATCAATATTACCGCTCTTTTATCGGCGTTTTGTGGACAGTGCTCAATCCGCTTCTGAATATGCTGGTGATGGCGTTTGTCTTTTCCTCCATTTTCGGGCGCGGAGAGGGCATGACTCTGGATTATTCGGTGTACCTGCTTTCGGGCAACATCATTTTCAACATCATGCGCACCTCCACTTCCGGCTCGCTCACCTGTCTGGTGCAGCAGCGGGATATGCTGCAAAAGACCAAAGTCCCCATCGGGCTCTTCCCGACGGCAAACGTGCTTTCCTCGCTGGTGACGTTCGGATTTTCCTTTGTGGCATTGCTGCTAGTCATGGTCATCCGCGCCGCCGCGGGCGCCTATGTGTTCCATTGGCAGATCGTGCTCACCGTCGCGGTGGTGCCTGCCGTCACCCTCTTTTCGCTGGGGCTTTCCTACTTCCTCAGCGCCCTGTACGTCTTTTTCCGCGACCTGAAACACATCTATTCGGTCATCCTCACCCTCTGGACGTACATGACTCCCCTCTTTTATACCATCGAAACGCTGAAAAACGATCTCGTGGAAAAGGTGCTGGTGTTCAATCCCATGTACCACTACGTGACCTATTTCCGCGACATTCTTTCGGGAACAATTCCCGGCGCAATGGAACACCTCATCCTGTACGCGTTTGCCCTTGTTTCCTTTGCGATCGGGTATCTGTTCATGAACGCGGTGCGCAACGGCATTGCGGCAAAGCTGTAAGGAGGCGGACATGAAACAGATTCCTCACGATGAAAACTGTGTACTCGAAGTACACGACGTTACAATGAAATTCAGCAAATACGACGTGGGCGTGGATTCCCTGAAAGAGCTCATCGTCCGCGCGTTCAAGGGCGATCTGCGGCGGGAAAAATTTGTCTGTCTCAAACACGTCAGCTTTACGATCAACCGCGGAGAAGCAGTGGCCGTCATCGGGCGGAACGGCGTGGGAAAGTCCACACTTTTAAAGATCGTATCGGGAATTCTGAAACCGACGAGCGGCTGGGCGCGCACCTACGGGCGCATCTCTCCCCTGCTGAAGCTGGGCGCGGGATTTGACGGAAACGCCACGGGAATGGAGAATATCTATCTCAACGCCGCCATCATGGGTTACACGAAAAAAGAGATCGACGCAAAGATCGACGAGATCATCGAGTTTTCCGAACTGGGAGATTTTATCTATTCCCCCGTCAAGACGTATTCCTCGGGCATGATGGCGCGCCTGGGCTTTTCCATCGCCATATCCATGGAATCGGAGATCATGCTCATCGACGAGATCCTCGCCGTAGGCGACATGGCGTTCCAGCAAAAATGCTACGACAAACTCAGTCAGCTGCGCGCCAAGGGACTGACCTTCCTCATCGTTTCGCACAGCTCCGCCGTCAAAAAACTCTGCGACCGCGCCATCTGGATCGAGCGCGGACACGTGGTCGAGGACGGCCCCGCCGCGGAGACCTTTGAACATTACTCTCAGGCGATGATGAAAAAATAAACAGGAGAAACAGGATGCACTACGATTATCTGCTCGTCGGAGCGGGACTTTTCAACGCCGTGTTCTGCGAACACGCGAGAAGAGCGGGAAAAAGCTGCCTCGTCATCGAGCGCAGGCCGCACATCGCGGGCAATATCTATACCGAAAAAACAGAGGGCATAGACGTACACGTCTACGGCGCGCACATCTTCCACACCTCCGACAAAGAGGTTTGGGAGTACGTCAACCGCTTTGTCCGTTTCAACAATTTCGTCAACCGCGTCAAGGCGAATTACAAGGGAACGCTGTATTCCCTGCCCTTCAATATGTACACCTTTGAAAAGCTCTGGGGAGTACACACGGCGCAGGAGGCGCAGGAGATCATCGACAAGCAGCGCGCCGTCCTGCAGGGAAAAACGCCGCAGAACCTGGAAGAACAGGCGATCAGCCTGGTCGGGACGGACGTCTACGAAAAACTGGTCAAGGGATATACGGAAAAACAGTGGGGCCGCGACTGCCGCTCCCTGCCCGCCTTCATCATCCGCCGCCTGCCCCTGCGCTTTACCTACGACGACAACTACTTCAACGACCCCTGGCAGGGCATCCCCGAAGAGGGCTACACCGAGATGGTCGCAAAGATGTTCGGCGACACGCCCGTCCAGCTGAATACCGATTACGCCGCGTTCATCAAAGAGACGAAGGACACCTTCGGCAAGACGATCTACACGGGAAAACCGGACGAGTTTTTCGGGTACAGATACGGAAAACTGGAGTACCGTACCCTTCGTTTTGAAACGGAAGTGCTGGATATGCCCGATTATCAGGGCAACGCCGTCATCAATTACACGGAGTACGAGATCCCCTACACCCGCATCATCGAACACAAGCATTTCAACTTCGGAAAGCAGCCGAAAACGGTGATCTCGCGCGAATATCCCGCCGAATATGCGGAGGGAATGGAAGCGTATTACCCCGTCAACGACGAAAAGAACAATTCCCTGATGGCGCGCTACGAGGCGCTGAAAGCGGAGCGCCCCGACGTCGTATTCGGCGGCAGGCTGGGCGAATACAAGTATTACGACATGGACAAAGTCGTGGCAAGCGCCTTGCGGCTCTGCGAAAAAGAACTGTAACGTTCGGCGGCGGGATCTCCCGCCGCATATTTTTTTGTTTCCTGCACAAACTGACGTTGCAAATATGCACACGGAGGAACGGCATGGAAATCAAACACACCAGCGAACTGCTCGCTGAAATTTACAGAAATACCCACTACGCGCTGCAATCCATTTCGGACATTCTGCCCGAAACGGAGGACGAAGAACTGCGCGAAGAGCTCAAACGGATGCACGACGGTTACGAAAAGATCTCCGGCAAAGCGGCGATGTTCGGCCGCGAAAACGGCGTGGAACTCAAGGAACCCAACCCCGTGAAAAAGGCGATGATGTGGGGTTCCATCAAGATGAGTACCTTGAAGGACAATTCCCGCGCGCACGTTGCGGAAATGATGACGCAGGGAACGGTCATGGGGATCACCGCCCTCACCCGCTCCATCAACGAAAACACCGAACAGGACGAGCGCGTCAAAGACCTCGCGGAAGAACTTCTGCACCTCGAACAGGACTACGAAAAAAAGCTCAAAAACTATCTGTAAACGATCGCGGGAGGCGGCGCATCTGCGCCGCCTCCCGCAATTTTTATGAAAGTACGGCGGTCTGTGAAATATTTCACAGACCGCCGCGCTGTTTCCGTTGACATCCCAAAAAATTCCTGCTATCATATTGCGCGATATCTTTGAGAGGAAGCTAAAATGAAAGCGCTCGATCTGGGGAGCAGCCGCGTCTTTTCCACCGTCTGCAAACTCGTATTCCCCGCCATGATCGCACAATTTATCAACGTTTTATACTCCGTCGTGGACAGAATTTTCGTGGGAAATATTCGGGAGATCGGCGATACGGCGCTCGCCGCCGTGGGCGTATGCGCCCCCGTCGCCACCGTCATTTCCTCCTTTGCCTTCCTCGTCGGAACGGGCGGAGCACCGCTGTTTGCCATGGCTCTCGGCGAAAAAAAGCAGGAACGTGCCAGGCAAATCCTTGCAAACGCCCTGATTGCCCTGATCGCTCTGTCCATGCTTGTCATGGCGGTCGTCTTTGTCTTTGAGCGCCCCCTGCTGTACACCTTCGGCGCCAGCGACCGCACCTACCCCTACGCAAGGCAATACCTGCTCATCTATACGGCGGGGTCGCTATTTTCCATCACCGCCGTCGGACTGAATCAATACGTCATCGCGCAGGGATATTCCGCCACGAGCATGGCGACCACCCTCGTCGGAGCCGCCGCAAACATCGCGCTCGACCCGCTGTTCATTTTTGTATTTCACATGAACGTCGCGGGCGCCGCTCTCGCCACCGTCCTTTCGCAGGTACTCTCCTTTGTCTTTGTTTTCCTCTTTCTTCTCAGAAAAAACACAAAGATACGGCTCAGCATCGGTAAACCCAATTTCCCGATGATCGGAAATATCCTGCGGCTGGGGATCTCCCCCTTTCTCATCATGGCGACGGACAGCGCCATCATCATCCTTTCCAACGCGCTTTTAAAGCAGTACGGAGGCGCCGACGCCGACCTATGGATCACCGTCTCCACCGTCGTACAGGCATTTTTCCAGCTGCTCACCATGCCCCTGCTCGGCATCAGCACGGGGTCACAGCCCGTTCTCAGCTACAACTACGGGGCGCGCCAGGAAAAGAATATCCGCCGCGCGGAAAAATACATAGTCCTGCTGTGCCTCTCTTATTCCGTACTGATGACACTGCTCTCCCTCTTTCTTGCATCCCCGTTTGTCTCGCTGTTCACCAAAACGCCGGAAATCGCACAAAAGAGCGTCTGGGGCATCCGCGTCTTCATGACGGGCGCCATTCCCCTCGCCTTCCAATATGCCTTTGTGGACGGAATGACCGCCCTCGGCCAGCCGCAATACGCCATCATTCTCTCCATGGCAAGAAAGCTCGTCATCTTTTTGGGCTGTATCATCATTCTCCCCATCTTCTGGGGCGTTCAGGCAGTCTTTTACGCAGAACCCGCCGCCGATATTGCTTCCGCCATCATTTCTTCCTCTCTGTTCGCGGCAGTGTTCCCGCGCATCCTCAAAAAACGTATGAAAATGGGAAAGTAATTTTCAGTTTCAAACAGAGCCGTCCCTCAACTTTCAGGAACGGCTCTTTTCTTATGTCACAATGCAAAACTTCAGCTTATCTGAACGACAAAACAATTTTCGGATGAGAAAATATTTAAAAAAAATTATCAAAACAGCGTCAAAATGCTTGCAAAAACGAAGAAAATTTGATAAACTATATGAGCATTTTGAAATTGGGGTGTCGCCAAGCGGTAAGGCAACGGACTCTGACTCCGTCATTCGTTGG
>ERZ1643249.3404-NODE-3404-length-14035-cov-14.834478_pt1 | contig 14035 bp, 15 predicted proteins | sample MGYA00579263_ERZ1643249 | MGnify/ENA primary metagenome ERZ1643249 (study PRJEB29033, sample SAMEA4952264) | chicken gut metagenome | biome: Broiler Chicken; feature: Gastrointestinal Tract; material: Caecum | place: Ireland | collected 2018 | study: Broiler...
TTGCTGATTTTAATAATTTTTCGATTATTTCTGATGATGCCTTTGGTGTAAATTTTACTATTGCTAAAGCTTCATCAACATTTTTTCCTCTTATTAAATCTGCAACTATTTTTACTTTTCTTGCAGATATTCTAGCATATCTTAATGTTGCTTTTGCTTCAATGATTGCTGTTTCTTCCACTACAATTCCCTCCTTATTAATTATTTATTTGTTGTAGTTGCTTTTTCTCCTGAATGACCTTTGAATGTCCTTGTAGGAGCAAATTCACCTAATTTATGACCTATCATTTCTTCTGTTATATAAACTGGTACATGTTTTCTACCGTCATGAACAGCGATTGTGTGTCCAATCATTTGTGGATATATTGTTGAAGCTCTTGACCATGTCTTGATTACTTCTTTATTTCCACTTTCATTCATAGCTTCTACTCTTTTTAGTAGTTCTGGTGCTACGAAAGGTTTTTTCTTGCTTGATCTTGACATATGATTTTCCTCCTATTCTATTTTCTTCTCTTTACTATAAATTTATTTGTTTTCTTTTTAGCATCTCTTGTCTTATATCCTAGAGCTGGTTTACCCCAAGGTGTCATTGGTCCAGAATGTCCAACTGGAGCTCTACCTTCACCACCACCATGTGGGTGATCTACTGGGTTCATTACAGAACCTCTAACTGTAGGTCTGATTCCTAAGTGTCTTGTTTTTCCTGCTTTTCCTAATTTAACATTTTCGTGATCAGCATTTCCAACTACACCGATTGTTGCTCTACATTTTGCTAATATTAATCTCATTTCTCCTGAAGGTAATCTTACATGTGCATATTTACCTTCTTTAGCCATTAATTGTGCACTTTGTCCAGCAACTCTTACTAATTTTGCTCCTTGTCCTGGATTTAATTCAATATTATGGATTAATGTACCAACAGGTATATTTGCTATTGGTAAAGTGTTTCCTGCTTTGATATCTACATTTTCTCCAGAAACAACTTTATCTCCATCTGTTAATCCTTGTGGTGCGATGATGTAACTTAGTGTTCCATCTTCATATTTTATTAATGCTATGTTAGCACTTCTGTTAGGATCATATTCGATTCCTACAACTGTTGCTTCCATATTGTCTTTTAATCTCTTAAAATCTATTATTCTATATTTTTGTCTATTTCCTCCACCTTGATGTCTAACAGTTATTCTACCATATGAGTTTCTTCCTGAATTTTTCTTTTTCTTTGTAAGTAAAGATTTTTCAGGAGATGTTTTTGTAACTTCTTCATATGTTGATACTGTCATGTTTCTTCTTGATGGTGTATAGGCTTTGAAATGTTTCATTCCCATTTTTGATTTCTCCTTTATTCTTTATATTTGCGGTTATTTTCCTGCTCCGCCACAGATATTCTTTATTTTCCGGGCCTTTCCCGATATTATCTTAGAATTTAAGCTCCCATGAATTCATCGATTGCATCTTTGTATTTCTTAGAAACTTTAACTTCTTTTCCACCTTTTCCAAGGTATGTTTTATCAGATGGATTTGTATCTATTGTAACAATAGCTTTTTTCCAATCTGGTGTTTTTCCTTCTTTATATCTAACTCTTTTTGTTTTTCCTCTAACTGTCATTGTATTTACATTTAATACTTTTACTTCAAAAAGTTTTTCAACTGCTTTTGCTATTTCGATTTTTGTAGCTTTTTTGTTAACTTCGAAAGTGTATTTTCCAGCTTGCAATTCATCATTACTTTTTTCTGTTACTACTGGTCTTACTATGATTTCTTCTGGTAACATTAGGCATACACCTCCTCTAATTTTTTAACAGTATCTAGTGGTAAAACTAATTTGTTGCAATTTAATAAATCAAATACGTTGATTGTATTTAATGCAATAGTTTTAACTCCTTCTATATTTCTGCTTGATAATAATACATTTTCATTTTTGTCTGCTAATATAATTAGAGCTTTTCCTTCAACTTTTAAATCTGTTAGAGCTTTTGCCATAACTTTTGTTTTAGGTTCTTTAACTTCTAATTTATCAACAACTGTTAATTCATTATCTAATACTTTTGCACTTAATAATGATTTTATTGCTAATTGTTTTTCTTTTTTGTTTACTCTGTATGTGTATGAACGTGGTTTTGGTCCTAAAGCTATACCACCTTTAATCCATTGTGGTGCACGTATACTACCTTGTCTTGCTCTACCTGTTCCTTTTTGTCTCCATGGTTTCTTTCCACCACCACGAACTTCTGCTCTTGTTTTAGTACTTTGTGTACCTTGTCTTTGATTAGCTAAGTAGTTTACTAATACACTGTGAACTACAGTTTCATTTGGTTTAATTCCAAAAACTGCTTCGCTTAGTTCTACATCACTAACTTTTTTACCTTGCATGTTATATACATCTACTTTTGGCATTTCGTTTTTCCTCCTTTTCTTCTATGCTAAAGCTTTTACAGCTGATTTTATTTTTAAGATAGCTCCTTTTGCTCCTGGCACACTACCTTTTACTAATATTACATTTTTGTCCATGTCTACTTTTACAACATCTAAGTTTTGAATTGTAACTGTAACACGTCCCATATGTCCTGGTAATTTTTTACCTTTGAATACTCTTCCTGGTGTTGATGTTGGTCCCATTGAACCTGGTCTTCTATGATACATTGAACCATGTCCCATTGGTCCTCTGTGTTGTCCATGTCTTTTGATTACACCTTGGAATCCTTTTCCTTTTGATGTTCCTTGTACATCTATTTTTTCTCCAGCAGTAAATATATCTGCTTTTACTTCATCTCCAACTTTGATTCCTTCTATTGAATCTAGTCTGAATTCTCTTAAATGTTTTTTTGCTGTTACATTTGCTTTTGCAAAATGTCCTTTTTCTGGTTTGTTTAATTTGTTTTCTTTTACATCTCCAAATCCTAGTTGTACTGCTTCATATCCATCTTTTTCTGATGTTTTTACTTGAGCAACTACACATGGACCTGCTTCTATAACTGTAACCGGAATAACTGTTCCGTTTTCATCAAACACTTGTGTCATTCCAACTTTTTTTCCTATTATTGCTTTTTTCATTTAATATTCCTCCTAACTATTGGCTGGTAAGCGACCAGCTTGGTTTATTGATTTTATAATATTATTGAAACTAGTTTTTGATTTCGATGTCAACACCAGCTGGTAGTTCTAGTTTCATTAAACTATCCATTGTTTTTTGTGTTGGGTAAAGTATGTCTATAACTCTTTTATGTGTTCTCATTTCAAATTGTTCTCTTGAATCTTTGTGTTTGTGTGGAGAACGTAAAATTGTTATAACTTCCTTTTGTGTTGGTAATGGAATAGGACCTGATACTTTTGCTCCTGTTTTCTTAGCAGTATCTACTATTTTCTCAGCAGACTGATCTAAAACTACATGGTCATAAGCTTTTAGTCTTATTCTAATTTTTTCACTTGATACAATTGAATTTGCCATTGTAATTTTCCCTCCTTAATAAAATATATAATAAAATTTAAAATTACGCGTTGGCAAGTTATAACGCACCCTGGTGTTTTGTGAATTACCATTATAAAATCCCACGATTTTGCATGATTTATCTGGGATAAGTGCTTTCTGTATATGCAAATTGACATTTGCATAGTGTTCTATTAGTTTTTTAGAACATTAACTTACCGCCTGGTCTAGCCAAGACATACTCCACTGAAGTTCCCTCCACCCTTTGTTCTGTAAGGATGTAGCTACATTCAGCTTCAACGCTAAATTTCATGCTCAATTATTATATAACGGTTTGTCAATTCTGTCAATACTTTTAGCGAAATTTTCCAATTTATTTGAATTTCTTCGAAATATATGGTATAATTATGATAGTCGTAATGATTTGCACACATATGAGGAGGTAAAAATATGTGGTTCGCATTGGGCTTTATTTTCGTTCTGGTCATCGTCTTTGTCGGTTGGGTTGCCGTGTCAATCTTCCGATTGCTTCTGGCAATTGCTCTTCCGATTGTACAATACCTCTACTTCAAAATGGTAGATGCGTTGGTGACCACAGGGATTTCAGTAATGGCAGCTCGGGCAATCATCTCGCTAGCAACCCTGGCGGCGATTGTCGTCGCCGTCGCAATCGCTCTGTAAAGAGCTCTCCTCGGAGCTTCAGCTGATTATGCGGAACTCAAAGAAAAAGGAGCCATTATAATGGCTCCTTTTTCTTATATTACAAATCTGTATACATCATTGTTTCCAGTTATTACATACAGTTCTGATTTTTGATCATCTATGGACTTCAGCTCTAATCTTGAAGCACTATCAATGACATCAATCATAACTTCTTTAACTGTATTAATAAATGGCATATTTTCCACATATGGCATAATAGTAATCATTTTCCCATCTCCAGGAATGCACAATGTGGAGTGGTAAAATACACTTCCATTTAAATTCAAGTTTTCATAGTTAATACCTTCAGTATCAAATACTATTTTCCTTTTTTTAAATAGAAATGTATTATACCTATTAGAAGAAGTTTTTGTGACTAAAAGCCACATTTTTGAGATAGAATCATATCTCATTATCAAAGGAATTTGATTTTTAAAAGCTGTATGTTTTCCTTTAATATCAATTTCAAATCCCATTTGACTTTGAGAAATAATAGCATATTGAGAAGTAGAACCAATGACATATTTAAATTCATTATTTTGTTCATCACTTTCATATTCTTCAATCTTGCCATTAACTATCCTAACATTTACCAAAACATATTTCTTCTCATCAACAAAAAACATTGCATTTTCGTAAATTTTTAAATGCCTTCTATCTTCAATGTCAAATCTACAAATTTCTCTATCATTTTCATAAATAATAGCTATACAAGCATTTGAAGAAAACTCTCCAGTAATAATCTTATCTAAGATGTTTAATGGAGTAATTCTTACAGTAAAATGCTCATTATTAAAGAAATATGTTTCTTTTCTACCTAAATTTTTCTCTATCTTTCGAACTTCTTCACCATTTTCATTTATCCTAACAATTTCTCCAAATTTGTTCAAAAAAGTCCTATAATCATAAACTTTTTCTATATTAACACCTGAAACAATAAGATTTGCATTAAAGTCTCCTTCAATGTTTCTTATAACTTTTTCCTTTTGAACATTGTAACAAACCGGACACGCAGTATACTCTTTACTATAATATCCATGTTCATCACAAAATTCAAGCATAAAAAGTTGATTTTCTAATGCCTCTTTTATATTATATCTTTTTCCTCTTTCAAAGATATCTAAAAAAGCATTTTTCAGTTCTTCAGTCATCCAGTTTTCCCAAGTTCGTCCTTTAAAAAGTTTAATATCATGGTTTCCTAGCACAGAAATTTCATTTCTTGCTCTCAACTCTATTGACATTTTTTCAACAATCTTATAAATTCCTTTAAACGGATGCTCTCCAGTTAAAACTTCAAATGCTATAACAGCAAGTGAATAATAATCTGTTTCCTTTGAATAATATCTAAGAACAACATCTTTACTGGAAAAATCTCTACATTTAGGGTCTACATATAGAGGTACACATTTTAAATCGGGCTTAAGCTTTTCATTTTGTGTAGCTATTCCCCAAGTGTCCACATCAACAAAGTATATTTTTTCTCCTTGTACAAGAATTTGACCAGGGTGGAAGTCTCCTATGATGAAACCATGTTTATGAATTTCATCAACACACCTTGCTATTCTAAGCATTATTCTTAATGATCTTTTTAATTTCTTCTTGTCTAAATTAAGCTCATCTACAATTCTTGCTAATCCAACAGAATTAGAAATAAACTTCATTGTATATCCCATAAATTGTCCATTGATTAAAACAGTTTCAATAGGAGTTACTATTTCATCAAGACTTGGGATAGTACTATTTATGAACCGTTCTATCTTTGCCTCTTTCTTTACAAGATTAACTTCTTCAGGATTAAAAATCTTTATTGCCAGTTTATTTTCATAATTGTAAACAGAACCTTCTCCGCCATGATGAACTCCAAATTTTCCAACACTTAAATTGAAATCTTTCATAGAATTAAAAGTAATCATTATAGTGTCCTCCATTTCTAGATGAAATCATTTTGCAAAATGTAATTTGATTTGTAATATGATGATAGAAATACTATCTTTTTCAATGTACTTATTAAAGTTCTTTTGATTTTATAAAAATACAATATTCTTTAATATGTAGCATATTATATCATAAAGTAAAGTAATAATCAATATTTTACGACTTTTATTTTGCAATTTTTTACAGTTATTTAAGCTAATATAGAACTTTTAATTTTATTAACTAATTCGCAAAAATAAGGTAGAGAATTTTCTCTACCTTATCTCTGTTAGGATGATTTATTCCTTTTTTAGCCTTTCGTTCCCTGAGAAATTTGAATCGTGCTAAGTGACACGAATTTCATGATTTTATGTAACTCATGAACAGTCGCATCAGTATGGATTATATTGACAACTCCAAGTTGCTCTGCCAGCTTCTTGCAGTCATCACTTCCAAAAGCAATAAAACAAACTGTCACATCATTTTTCTTCATTCTTTCGATAGATGCTTTTGCATCATCAAAGCTAGATATAGAATCATTATCTAGCCCATCAGAAAGAATGCACAAGATCTTTTTGACGATAACCCCATATTTCTTGAGGTCATTTTCATATTCATTAATTCTTCTCTCACTATCGATGATGCTGTCATACAGTTTAGTAGAACCATTTCCTGCAGTATAACTAGTGTCAAATTTTTCAACATCAGTATATCCTTCGGGAGTTACCATATTGGAAAATAGTGTTTTGGCAATTTGAATTCTACATACTTCTTCTGAAGTAACTATAGATTCTTTTACCAATTCAAGTGCTTTACGCATTGCATTATTGAATCCCTGCATAGACCCAGATTTATCAATGTCAAGCCGTAATAACGTTTGCATTGAATTTCTCAGTAAATCTACAGGTGTATTCTTTACTGCAATTGCATCAGAAGGAATAGAAGGTCCTTGTATTTTTTGAATCTCCTCATCAAGCACTCTGAAGTCTGCCTCGAAGGCTTCCCAAGCAGGTGTTCCAAAAATGTTGTCTTCTCTCTTGCCCATAGTATGTTTTCTCCTTTCAGTATCGCATTTGACTTTTTTTTCAGAACAATCCATCCTAGCAGAATGTCAGATTTTGACATTTCTATTTTAGCAACTTTATTCTTATTTGTCAACATAATTTTAAAAATAATTTAAAATCTTTTTATATTTCCTTTGCAAATTTAGCTTTAGCCTCTTCTATAGCTTTTTCTTGTAAAATCTGTCTTTTTATCAATAAATCTTCTGCTCCTACTATCTTGCATGCGTCTATTGTTGAATTATCTGGTCCTATTCTCATATAAATTCCATCCTTTGCACCATTCATTTTTATACTTATTTCTCGTTCTTTCTCACTTAATACTATACCAGATTTTTTTAATAAGTTGTCATATTGTTCAATTGCATCAGGAGCATTTTCAAGAGTAGCTATACGAACCAATAAGATATCGGCTTCTACACATTTGCTTTTAAATTCTACCATATAGTTTAGCATTTTTATCTTTTCATCATTACTATTAGCTTTTGAAATTAGTGGGGTATATTTAAAATCAAACTCCTTTTTCATAAGCTCACTATAATCTTTAATTGTTTCTTTTGCCATATCATATTCGTTATTAAATATATGTACTTGTGCTAAATCTATATATGACATCTCTAAGATTGTAAGTGCAAGTTCATTATCATATAAATTTTCATTACATAAACTTTTGTCACTATAAATACTATTTATTGCTTCTTCTAGAAAAGTTTGTGCATACTGTTTTTGTTCATTTTTATCTATAAGAAGATATCCCATTTCTGATAGTCCTCTTGCTTTTTCAAGAGTATTTTTAGATGTAGACATATATACACTTTTATGTATTTCCTTATTTTTATACATATCTTTTTTTGGTTTTAATTTAAAAACTTCACTAATTATTTGGCAATATTCATTATATCTTCTTTCTTCTTCTGCCATATTTTCTTCATCTTTTACTTTTGAATTTTCTATTGGTTTTACATTAGTATCTTTTTTTGGTTCTCTTTCCATTTTTACTTGTGGTTCTTCATCTAGATTTGTTTTGTTTTTTCTTATCGACTTTCCTGTATTTAATTGTCTTGTATTATCTACATTAAGCTTTGCTTTTTCAGTCAGTTTTTGAAATTTTTCATCTCCTTTTATTGTTTTAATTATATATTTTCCATCTTCTAAAACAATATATTCTCCATTTTCAATACAATTTGAATTTAACACATATCTAAATTCTTCTGCTTTTAGTTCTATTCCAGCTGATTTTAGCATTTTATTATATAGTTCAATTGCAGAACGTCTTTTTCCTGTTCTGTTTAATATCTTTAATAAACCTCTTTGTCCAGTCGCATATTTTCTAATATATTCTGTCAAATACTCTGTTTCATTTTCCTTATTTCTTGTTTTTCTCGCTTCTATAATAAGTGGCGCATATTTTTTAGATTTTTCTTTGCTTAAAATATCCATATACTTTTGATTCATTTCGTTAGCTTTTTGATATCTCTTTTGTTTTATATAGATTGCTTGTAACTTTAATAGAGTTTCTTCTAAATACTGGATATTTTCATCACTATTGTTATAAATATTCTCATTTTCAAATATTTTTAATGCTGATTTATAATATTTCAAAGCAGAAGAATCACCTTCTTCAAATGTATTTCCTATATTAAATGCTGTAATAGCATTATCTAAATCTTCAATTGTGGCAGTTTTTTCATTACCTCTTATATTATTAATAAAATTCAAAATGTTATCCATTATCCCAAATTCTCTTTCTACATATGCTCCCATTTTTTCTTCACTCTTAGCAGCTCTATTCATAATTCTAGCATCTTGTCCATCTAGCAATGAATCTATAAGATTATGTTCTAAATCAAACCATAATTCATCATTATTTTGAACACATTCCATATATCTATATATATCTTCATCATCTTCTAATATAGTAATTACAACTGGATTTAGTTTTCTCTTTAATCTTATTTCCTCAATTTTATTTTTAGTAATTTTTTTACATTTTTCATTTATTTTATGATTAGCATATTCTTTTTCTCTATGGTTCATTATATCTTGAATATCTTCTTGATAAAAGTTACCATTTTCTGTCCTATATTCGACTATGCCTAAATCTTCTTGAATACTTATACTAATTATTTTTTCACTTAAATTTTGCTCAGGTGAATTATTGTCAATATTATTTTGTGGATTTAAGTTATTATTAATTGCATTATTTTTTTTGCTAACATTTTTATTTACACTAGTTCTTACTACTGTAGCATCAGTTCCTTTAGTATTGACTATAGTTTGAGTTACTATTGGCTCATTTATATTAATATTTTCTTGTTTCTTAACTTTTTTATTGTTTTTATCTTTTTGAGTTTTTACTTTGTCTTCTTTGTTTTTCTTAAATCTAAGTTTTAAGTTTTGAAAAGCTTTGCTTATTCTAATTTTAACGCTTGTAAATGTACTTTTAATTTTATTTACTGCTTTTCCAAATCCATCTTTAATTTTTGAAAAAAATTTTTTCATAAATATCCTCCACTCTTTTCAAAATTGGCTCAATCAATACTATTATAGCACTTTTTCGTGCTTTTGTAAATATGTGGGAATAAAATTCAAACAACTTTTGTTGAAAAAACGTAGTATAAAAATTTATACTACGTTTTTAGAGCAAACTTAAAGGGCTATTGCTATGTCATCATAAATCATTTTCGAATTTCTTTTAAGGATTTCTCTTATTGACTGTTCGTCTCTGTCAATGAGAGCTTTTTCAAAAGCTTTTCTTTCTTGTTTTGGGAATCTGTCAGACAGAATAAACCTAAGTCCATCTGTCGCAACATAAACACTTTGATAATCTAATTTTGGGAAAATTTTTTCTTCTAATCTACTATATTTTCTATGCAATCTTCCAATCATATAGTTGTAGGCAATATATTGAGGAGCGTTTCCATTTGCTACTAATATATTATTATTTATTTTGATATACATAATTTTGTCATAGTTATCTATTGCAATTATATATCCATCTCCAGCATTATATACCTCAAAACTATCATCTTTTTCAATGCAAACAATCATTGTAAATAAGTATTTGTTCCAAAACTCTTCATCAGGTAAATCTTCCAAAATAATATCATTAAATGTAGAGTATATTGTCATCATTAAATTTTGGCTAGATACTATATTCCCAGAATTTTTCCGGATTGCTTCTCCCATTCTTTTGGCACCAATTTCTGAGTGTTCCCCGGAACCACAGCCGTCAAATACAGCAGCCAAATTGTCTATTGAAACACAGTAGTCTTGATTTACTTTCTTAAGAACACTGCCCTGTGTAATTTCAATTTTTTGTTTTTTCATTGTATTTCCTCCTTATGTAGCTAAAATTGATTTTACAGTTTACTCTTAAAATTGTTCTTAGAATGAAAAATTTTTCATTCTAAAAAATAGATTGAATATGCATCAATGACTATATTATAGCATTTTTCTAAGCTTAAGTCAATAATTATGTTGCCTTATATTTAAAATAAGTAGTTTTCCATAAAACAAAAACATAGTATAAATTATTATACTATGTTTTTGTTTTATTTTTACATAGCAATTGCTATGTCATCATAAATTTGGAAAGCATTTCTTTTTATTATTTTTTCAATTAGCTGTTGATTTCCATCAATCAAAGCTTTTTCAAAGGCTTCTCTTTCTTGTTTTGGAAATTTGTCAGACAAAATATAGCTAAGTCCATTTGTCGCAACATAAACACTCTTATAATCTGTTTTTTTAAAAGGTCTATTTTCCAAAAAAACATGGTCTATATACAATGTTTCAAACATATAGTTATAAGCAATATATTGCGGAGCATTTCCATTTTCTATCAATATATTATTATTTATTTTAATATATCTAATTCTGTCAGAGTTATCTATCGTAATTATAAATCCGTCTCCAGCATTATAAACCTCATAACTATCATCTTTTTCAACACAAACCATTACTGTGAATAAGTATTTGTCTCGAAATTCGTTTTCATGCAAGCCCTTTGAAAGAATATCAAAAAATACATCACTTATCGTCTTTCTAAGTTCTTCTTTAGATGTTATAGTTCTCGAATTTTTCCGGATTGCTTCTCCCATTCTTTTGGCACCAACTTCAGAATGTTCTTCCGATGCACAGCCATCAAACACAGCTGCTAAATTTTCTGTTGAAACACAATAACCTTTGTTTTTTTCTTTATAAATGCTACCCAGGTTAATCTCAATTTGTTGTTTTTTCATTTTGCATCCTCCTAATGTTGTAAATTGATTTTACCTTTTTTCTTTTAAAATTTTCTAGAATGAAAAATTTTTCGTTCTAGAAAATTTAATTGATTATACAAGAATATCCATATTATACCATTTTTCTTATTCTAAGTCAATACCTATACTTCTTACCATTGCCATTTTTCAAAAAAGAACCGGTACACAAAATGTCAAATTTTGAAAATTGACAAAAAAGAACCGGCACCAAATGCCAAAATGGCACAAATGTCATAACTATCTCTCATCTTTATCTTCAGCCTTGTCATCTAAATCACTTGGTAAAACAGCTTGTGCAAATTCATCTGACTCTATTGTATCTTTAACTAGAGAAGCTGTACTTTCCATACTTACTGGACTTTCTCCATCTGTAACATATTCAAAATAAGAATCATTAACAATATCATAAGCCTCTTGGCTTAAAATTTCTACATCTTCTCCTTCAACAATTTTATCATCAACATAATCCAGCATATAATTTCCTAATGCTGTCATAAAATTAAATTCTTCACCAGGAAGTTGAAATTGAAGTACTTCAGAAGAGTTCAACATTGTTATAAAAAATGCATCCATATTTTCTATATGATCAATTGGATAATCTATATCATTTTCTTCCATTTTTTCAATCAAATAAGGAACACCTTTTTGAATTATATCTTGTAATGTCACTCCTGTAGTTTCCATGCAAATTCTCAAAAATTCCATTGATTGATTGTATGATGAATTATATTCTCCAAATGGAACTCCACATGCAATTTCACTAATCATTTCAGCTTTAGCTTCTTCAATTGCCATTCCATAACTATAAACTACACCATATTGTTCAATCTTTGAATAAACTGTTAATTTTGAACTTGTATATGCTTTTCCTTCATTATAAGCTTCTGAAATTCCATGACCTAATACTTCATGACATAAAATTTGACTATCAACTTCATCTTCATTTACTGCTACAGTCCCAGTTTTAGGATTAAAGTAAGCTTTTGTTCCATTTGTCATAGAAATTTCTCTCATTTCATCATAGTCCTGGTCTATAATATTCATTCTTGAAATATTATAATATAAAACTGATAAATCTATATCTCCTAATTTCTGCTCTATATTGTCTAATCCTGTTATCAACCATTCTTTATACTTATTAGAAAGATTGTCTTTTTGTTCTATTAGTTCTTTAACTTGTTCATATGATGGATCTTTCACATCAAGCTTTTCTGCAAATTCTGAAAAACTGCATATTGGAGCTGTGATTCCATTTTCGTCTGTATATTTCTCTAAAATATATACTCCATCTGATATTTGTTTTGATGTTGAAGTACTAATATTAAATGATTGAATTAGTAATCCTGCTTCAACTGCGCAAATTGCTATTGATAATGAGCATAGAGTATTTTCTATTATAACTTTTGGGTCTAGTTTTAATTTTTTTTGTTTTGTAAATCCTTTGTCTTTATGATATACTATTTTATCTTCATCTTTTTTAATATCATAATATTTTTTAGTTGTATAAATTTGATATAGTTCTTTGAATTCATCAAATGTTGGATACATAAGTGAACCATCATCTAATATTCTTAAAAAGTATTTTTGATAATATTTATTTGATAAAACTTTAAATCTTTTTCCTTTATAGCTTATATTTAATAAAACTCTGTATGTTTCCATTAATATTTTCCTCCCTTGTTTTTATTTTAAATCTATTATTATCTCTTTTTCTTCTTTTAAATCTATTTTTTTATATGTAACACCACACTCATCAAAAAGTTTACGAGATGCAATATTATTTTCACTATTTGCATATTTATTTGAAAGATATACTACTTCTTTTATTCCAGATTGAATTATAATTTTTGCACATTCATTACATGGGAATAAATCTACATATATTTTTGAATTTTCTAAGTCTTTTTTACTTCCTCTATAATTTAATATTGCGTTCATTTCTGCATGACATACATATGGATATTTTGTATTTAAATTTTCTCCTTCTCTTCCCCATGGAAATTTTTCATCATCATAACCATTAGGTGCACCATTATATCCAATTGATAAAATTCTATTATCATTACTTACTATACATGCTCCAACTTGTGTGTTAGGATCTTTACTCCTCATTGCTGATAATTTTGCTATTGCCATAAAATATTCATCCCAACTTATATAATCTTTTCTTTTTTCGCTCATTTTTACTTCTCCTTTCATAATTTATAAAGGAACAAAAGTGAACTTCGTTCACTTAAGCGCTAATTATTACTTTAGTGCTTTTTTTAAAGATGTTGTTTTTAAGTTTCCACCTATTTCTAGGCAACCCTTTTCTTTAATGGTCGTTGTTCTCGACCAATATCCATCGCTATTTCTAGGTTTGGACTAAAGATTCTTTTTATATATTTTCTTAATATATTTATACTTCCATTTACATCTGCATTTATTATTTTTCCTTTATTTGTTTTAAATAATCCTCTTTCTATTCTTCGTTTTTTGTCATAATTTTCTTTATTTATTTCTTCTTTATCTATACTACTTACTCCTGATGTATATTCTTCTGTGATTTTTACTACTTCTATCCCTTCTAATTTTGCTTTATACTCTATCTTTTCTACTAAACTTTGTATTGGCATTTTGAATCTATGTCAAGTTTTTGGACACAAAATCGTGTAATTTTTATGCCGACA
>ERZ1643249.3405-NODE-3405-length-14035-cov-5.366524_pt1 | contig 14035 bp, 12 predicted proteins | sample MGYA00579263_ERZ1643249 | MGnify/ENA primary metagenome ERZ1643249 (study PRJEB29033, sample SAMEA4952264) | chicken gut metagenome | biome: Broiler Chicken; feature: Gastrointestinal Tract; material: Caecum | place: Ireland | collected 2018 | study: Broiler...
ATGTATCAGAGACGTCCAGGCAGCTTTATATTCACAGAAATACTCTTGTATACAGACTGGACAAGCTCCAGAAGAGCACCGGACTGGATCTGCGCGTGTTTGAGGATGCCATCACATTCAAGATCGCGCTTATGGTCGTAAAATACATGAAGTACATGGAATCGCTTGAGTACTAGATATACACAGGAGTATAAGTAATTAGGAGGGACATATGATCGAATTAAGGAACGTGACGAAGGAGTATTCCAAGGGCAATGCCGCCCTGAACGGAGTCTCCGTAAAGATCGAACGCGGTGAGTTCGTCTTTATCGTCGGGGACAGCGGATCAGGAAAGTCAACTCTGATCCGCCTTATTATGAAAGAATTAAATCCGACGGAAGGGACGATCATCGTAAACGGACAGAATTTAAACAGGATGAAGCACCGCCATATCGCGAAGTACAGAAGGGGTCTTGGAGTAGTCTTTCAGGATTTCCGGCTTCTGAAGGACAGAAATATCTATGAGAATATTGCGTTTGCGCTGCGCGTCACAGAGACGCCGACAAGGGTGATCAAGAAGAAGGTGCCGGCGGCGCTCTCTCTTGTAGGTCTTGCACAGAAATACAAATCTTTCCCGAAAGAGCTTTCGGGAGGAGAGCAGCAGCGTGTCGCGATCGCAAGAGCGCTGGTAAATGAACCTGCCATTTTGTTGTGCGACGAGCCGACAGGTAATCTGGACCCGACGAACTCATGGGAGATCATGAGTATTCTGAAGGAGGCAAATGAGCGCGGGACAACAGTTCTTGTTGTTACGCATAATCAGGAGATCGTAAACGAGATGAACGAGCGCGTTATCACGATGAAACAGGGCGTGATCGTCAGTGATGAACAAAAAGGTGGGTATATAAATGAGGATTAGTACAGTAGGATACGTAGGAAAACAAGGCATTAAGAATATCTGGAGGAACAAGATGTTTTCTCTCGCATCCGTTGCGACAATGTCAGCTTGTATCTTCCTGTTTGGTTTATTTTTCTCTATCATCGTAAATTTCCAGTATATCATAAGGACTGCAGAGGAAGGCGTGGCGATCACCGTATTTTTCGAGGAAGACGCCACAGAGGCACAGAAAGATAAGATAGGGACAGAGCTGCGTAACCATGAGGGCGTGGGAGAGGTAGTATATGTCTCCGCAGAGGAAGCGTGGGAAGAGTTCCAGCAGCAGTATTTTGGGGATAACCCGGAGCTCGCGGAAGGATTTAGGGATGATAATCCGCTGGCGAACTCTGATAACTACGAAGTATACATGAAAACGATGGATGAAGATCAGGGATTAATCGCGAGAAGCCGTTCCCTTTCTGAGACACAGAAAGAGCTTGTGGCGTTTGCGCAGAAGCTGGACGGTGTGCGTGATGTTAATAAATCCGATGTGGTGGCAAATACATTGTCGAGCGTGAACACGCTTGTGGCAGTCGTGTCTATCGCGATCATCATCATTCTTTTCGGCGTGTCGATCTTCCTGATCAGCAATACGGTTACAATGGGTATCACGGTCAGAAAGGAAGAGATCGCCATCATGAAATACATTGGGGCGAAGGATTTTGTAGTCCGTTCACCGTTCGTGATCGAAGGTCTTATTATCGGTATCTTCGGCGCGGCAATCCCATTGACACTGTTGTTCTTCCTGTATGACAAAGCAGTGCAGTACATTATGGAGAAATTCAGCATCCTTCAGAATATTATTGATTTTCTTCCAGTGGGTACCGTATATCAGATCCTTCTTCCGATTGGTATCATCATGGGAATCGGAATCGGTTTTCTGGGAAGTTTCTTTACAGTACGTAAGCACCTGAAAGTATAGGAGGTGCCTTATGAAGAAACGAATGAGAAGGCTGGCTGCCGCACTGATGACGCTGACGCTGGTAACAGCGCTGGCATGCAGCGCAGGGGCGGTCACGATCGATGAAGCCGAAAAGAAAGCAGATGAGCTGGAAGAGCAGAAGAAAGCGGCGGAAGAAGAGAAGGCATCGCTTGAGGACAAGCTTACCTCTATTATACAGCAGGCGAATGAGACGAAGCAGAAACTTGAGGAAAAAGAAGCTGAGGTGGAAGAGGTCGAGAACGAACTGGTTCAGGCGCGGAACGACGCAGATGATCAGTACGAGAGCATGAAGCTGCGAATCAAGTTCATGTATGAAGGCGGAAATACACAGATGATGGAAACGCTCATGTCCAGTGAGAACATGGGGGATTTTCTCAACAAAGCAGAGTATATCTCGCAGCTTTCTGAATATGATAGAAATGAGCTGATCCGATATCAGAATACCGTGAAAGCGGTAGAAGAAAAAGAGGCGCAGGTCCAGGCAGAATATGAGGAGCTGAATGATATTCAGAACCAGCTCATCGAGCAGCAGGCTGAAGTCGAGTCATTGATGGAGGATAACGAGGCAGCGCTTGCGGATATCCAGTCACAGATTGATGAAAATTCAGAGACGCTCAAAGAGCTGAAAGAGAAAGCTGCCGAGGCTGAACGGATCAGAAAGCAACAGCAGCAGAGCAGCAGCGCAAGCAGCGGAAGTGTTATAAGACAGCCCGGCGACAATGTGGTCAGCGGAAACGGATATTTTGCACATCCCTGTCCTGGTTATTCATCCCAGACCAGCTATTTCGGAGAGGTTCGTTCTTTCGATCCCGTTCCCCATAAGGGAAATGATTATGCGGCTTCTTCTGGAACGCCCACCTATGCGGCGGCGGCGGGAAGGGTTACCACGGCGGGGTGGAGCAACAGCGCCGGCAACTGGGTGGTCATCAACCACGGCAACGGTCTGGTGACAAAGTACATGCACCACAGTTATCTCTGCGTTTCAACCGGAGATTATGTAGAGAAGGGACAGCAGATCGGCGGAGTGGGAACGACAGGTTTTTCCACCGGGAATCATCTGCATTTCCAAGTTGAGTTAAACGGTGTCGCGGTTAATCCGGACAACTATTTGTGATACATAACAGCTTCACAGGGAGCTGTAATGCAAGAGGGAGGACAAAGTGGAAAAGAAGAGCTGCTTTGTCCTTTTTATTCTATGTTGAAACGGGAGGCGGCTATGGAACAGGACACAAGAAAGAGGGAAGGAACACGAAGATTCTGGATTGGAGCGGGCGCCGGCTTTTTGGCGGCGGTGCTGGTTTTTGCGTGTGGCCGGGCAGTCTGGCGTCTTACGCCGTATTTACAGGCAGGAGGCTTTGCTTCCGGGGAGACTTCAAAGTCAGATGTGGAAGAGAAGCTGGATAAGATAAACGGGCTGATCGAAGATTATTACTTGTATGAGGACGAAATCGACGAAGACGTCCTGATCGACGGCATCTATTCGGGATATACCGCTGAATTGGGAGATCCGTACACAGTGTACTATGACGAGGAAGAGACAAGGGCTCTTCTGGAGACGACCAGCGGTGAGTTTTCCGGGATCGGCGCAACGATGTCCAGAGATACCTTAAGCGGAGAAATTACGGTTGTGAATGTATATGAGGATTCCCCGGCTGACAAAGCGGGATTGAAAGACGGGGATATTCTGTATGAGGTAGATGGAAAGGATATCGAAGGTCAGGAGCTGGATACGGTTGTCTCATGGATCAAAGGCGAGAAGGGCACAGATGTGGCAATTAAGGTCATAAGAGACGGTGAGGAGACAGAGATTGTGGCGACCCGCGATGTGATACAGATACAGACCGTTGAGTACGAGATGAAAGAGGACGGCATCGGTTATATTATGGTCAGTGAATTTGACGATGTCACATATGACCAGTTTAAGGAGGCGCTTGATGATCTGGAAGCTCAGGGCATGCAGGGGCTTGTTATTGATCTGAGAGGAAACCCGGGCGGCAGCTTTTCTGCGGTGACGGATATGCTTAAACTCCTGCTGCCCGAAGGAACGATTGTCTCTACCAAGGATAAGTACGGAAATGTAGAGGAGGTCACCTGCGACGGTAAAAATGAATTTGTGAAACCGCTGGCAGTGCTGGTGAATCAGTACAGCGCCAGCGCTTCCGAGATATTTGCCGGGGCTGTTCAGGATTACGGGACCGGGCAGATCGTAGGAATGACCACATACGGCAAGGGCGTTGTCCAACAGCTTATGGATCTGAGGGACGGCACGTACCTGAAGCTGACGATTGCAGAGTATTATACACCCGACGGCAGGAGCATCAATGGTGAAGGAGTGACGCCGGATGTGGAAGTGGAATATGAGTATAACGCGGACGATCCGCAGGCGGATAATCAGCTTGAGAAAGCGCTTGAGACTGTAAGGGAAGGGAACGAACGGTAGAGGAGCAGAGCAAAAGGTGTGTGCCTCAAGACGGCGGGATACAGAATTCGTCTGTAATCTATCTGTCCGGCCATTCAAGTCCAAGACGGTCCGCAATGTCAGTCAGCCGTCTCCCAAGCAGAAGCAGGATCATCACAACTCCCAGCAAAGTGACGGGGAAAATGAGGGAGAAATGCCCGAAGCTCTCTGTCAGTAAAGCTCCTGCCGAGGCGCCCGCAACAAAACTTAACACAATTACAAAATACCGGCGGCTGTTGACAAGATGGCGCCGTTCGCGGGACGTTCGGTAATTACACAGCTCCTGTACGCCGCTTCGCAGATTGCCGGTGCACATGACAGAAATATAAGAAAGTCCTCTAAGAGAACGGAACGCTTGTGTCTGAAGCGCGCAGATAAAAGAGATAGTGACATTGACCACGCGGTCTGTCCTGTCTGCGGGCAGAAAAAAGCAGACGGTCAAGAGCAGGATTTCAAGGGCCAGTATAATGTGCCGCCACTTGATAAATCCGCCGTCGCTGATATGACGTCGTATGCTCTCTGTCAGAAAAACTCCCAGCAAAAACGCCAGGATGGGGAAGACATAGTAGGACGCCTGACGAAAATCCCGCTCGGCAAGACGGATGCCAAGCAAAACGAGATTGCCGGTCTGACCGTTGGCGAAAACGCCTCCCCGTACAAGATAAGTATAAGCGTCCAGGAATCCTCCTACGACTGTAAGGAGGATTCCTGTGAGCAGTGTCTCTGAAATTTTCAGTCTGCCACTGACCGTGCAGTGTTCCACATTGTTCTTAATGGGCATATTCTCCAATGATCGTCGCCTCCTCAAGGATGTGTCCCCGCATTTGGCGATACAGCTCGTTTAAGTGGAAGCCGTTTTTGAGATCCAGCAGTTTGTCAAGCGCATACACATGGATGTCATAGATATGCGGAGCGTCAGGCGGGGCCATTCCGCCATAGTAGCTGCAGGACTCGGCGGGATGGCTTCCGCCCTGAATACTCAGCCATGAATTGACTCCCTGTACGAAATCTGTCGCTGTCCGGCTCTCATCTTCTTTTAATTCTGTTTTCGTGATATTTGCGGCTGTCCAGTGTATCCATGCAAAACCGCCGCTTACCGGGAACGCGTCCTTGTCTTCAATCACGACGGCAAAGCTCCTGGTACCGTCCGGCGCCTCTTTAATAGAGAGAGGAAGGGAACAGGTCGGCATGCCCAGATCGTTGCATTCGCCCCGTTTCCCATATTTGTCCTGGATAATTCCGTCGATGATTCCACTGCTTGTTACTTTCATACAATTGTCTCCTTTCTGTGGCACGGATACAGCGCTTCTGAATAACTGCGTCTGTTTCCGACTTCCATTCTGTATTTGACACCCGTATCATACAATGCTTAAAGAAAAGAGTATGTTGCTTTTGCAACGCGGAAGAAAAATTTCTCAAAAAGATTTTAGATGGAACCAATTATGATTATAGTCTAAAATTCCTTCACGTTTCATTTTAGACAGTTCTTTTGACAAGGCGCTTCTGTCCGTGGACAGATAATCCGCCATCTGCTGTCTGTCATAAGGGATACGGAAAGATGGAGTTCCCTTTTTCCGATATTCCTCAGATAAGAAGGCTGATATTTTTTCCCGCAGACTTCTTCGGGAGAGGATATCTGCCTTTTTCATATAATACAGTTTTTTTTCAATAATGATATTCATCAGGTTGTCGCAAAGTTTTCTCAGGGCGATTTCATTTTGGAACTCGGGCGCCCTCAGCTTCTGTGCGCGGAAAGAAAGAAGGGTGGAAGATTTTACTACTGCAAGGGAAAAGAACATAGGCATACGGGACAGGCTGTGGGCTTCTCCGAACAGAGAAAGATCCGCAAATTCAGCGATAATATTCTGATTTCCCCAGAAATCTTCCGATATCATATGAACTTTTCCATGCAGTATGATAACGATCTCCTCGAAGATGTCTTCGGGATGGGAGAGAAATTCTCCAGGACGGTATTCTCTTATGCAGGGGGACAGAATCCTGTCAAGCCGGGCAAGCTCGGCTTCCGTGATTCCGTCGAAAAGGGGAATGTTCGTAAGAAGTTCTTTGTTTAAAATCATTTTGTCACCTCTGTTGCAAATACCACATACAAGTTATCCGAATCATACTACAATACAGAAAAATTTACAAGGAGGAAACGAGAATGGGAAAAGGACTGCTGGACGGCGTAAAGGTTCTCGATCTGAGCAGAGTGCTTGCCGGACCGTACTGTGGGATGATGCTGGCGGATATGGGGGCCGATGTAATCAAGATTGAGATTCCGGGGAAAGGGGACGATGCTAGAGGCAATTTCCCGATTATAAACGGTGAGAGCGCATATTATATGAACCTCAACCGCAACAAAAAAGGAATGACCCTGAATCTCAAGAGTGAAAAGGGGAAAGAGATTTTGCGCAAACTTGTCGCCGACAGCGACATCCTGATCGAGAATTACCGCCCGGGCGTGATGGAAAAGCTGGGATTGGGGTATGAGGACTTAAAGAAGATTAATCCGGGACTGATCTATGGATGTGTTTCGGGATTTGGCCATTATGGTCCTTATTCCGGCAGGGCAGGGTACGATATTATCGGACAGGCTGTGAGCGGGTTGATGAGCACCACCGGATGGCCGGGCGGAAAGCCGACGAGAACCGGAACTGCGATCGCGGACGTTATGGGAGGACTGTCCTGCTGTACGGGGATTCTCGCAGCGTATATTAACCGTCTGAAGACCGGGGAGGGGGAGAAGGTAGATGTATCCCTTGTGGATTCCATGGTATCCTCCCTTGAGATTATCAATATTATTTATCTGTGCACCGGGAAAGTGCCCGAGAGAATCGGAAACCGTTATGAAGCTATATATCCGTATGATTCCTTTGAGGCTGCGGACGGTTCTCTGGTGATCGGAGCAGGAAACGATAAGTTGTTTAAGATTTTATGCGCAGAGATGGATAAGCCGGAACTTCTGGAAGATAAAAGGTTTGACTGCAATAACAGCCGCGTGCTCAACCATGCGGAGCTGAAACCCATCATAGAAGACTGGCTGAGGGATAAAAAGATCGACGAGACGGTAGACCGGCTTTTGGCGGCAGGGATTCCCGCCGCTCCGATCAATACCATAGATCGTGTGGCAAAAGACCCCCATATTGCAGAGGCAAGGGAAATGTTTGTGGAGATTGACCATCCAAAGGCAGGCAGGCTGAAGATGACGGGCAATCAGATCAAGCTGAGCAATAACAAGATTAATACGTTTCGGCCGGCGCCCTTACTGTCGCAGGACACAAAGGAAATCCTGTGTAAAAAACTGGGCATGACGGAGGAAGACGTAGACAGGCTCAGGGAAGAACAGGTTATATAGAGGTGCATGTTATGGGGATGACAATCACGGAAAAAATACTCGCCCGCGCTGCCGGGCGGGAAAGTGTCAAACCGGGGGAGATACTTTGGTGCAGAGTAGACAAGGCGATGATGGACGACATACTCGGTCCCCGTGTAGAGATTGCGGAGAAACTGAAAGAACTAAAAGCCGGCATATGGGATGCGGACAGGGTGACAATCATATCAGACCACTATACTCCGCCGGCGAATAAGCAGCAGGCGGAGATCGTGAAATTTACGCGCGAGTGGGCGCAGAGATACGGTGTCAGAAACTACTTTGAGTTTGCAGGTTCATGTCATCAGGTGATGGTGGAGAACGGACGGGTACTGCCGGGAGAGGTTATTGTGGGCACCGATTCCCATACCTGTACCTACGGCGCGCTGGGAGCGTTTTCGACGGGCATTGGCTCGACGGAAATGCTGGGCGTCCTCGTCAGCGGCGAGATATGGCTTAAAGTGCCGGAGAGTATCAAAGTTGTCTTTAACGGGAAGCTTTCGGAGGGAGTTATGGCAAAGGATATTGCCTTGAAAGTGATTGGTACGCTCGGCCATGGCGGCGCAACGTATAAGGCTCTTGAATTTGCGGGGGAGACCTTTGAAAACATGATCATGGACGAACGGCTGTGTATTGCCAACATGGCGGTGGAGGCAGGAGCCAAAAACGGCGTTTTTCCGTTTGACGGCGTTGCGGAACAGTTTCTCAAAGAACAGGCAAAAGTTTTGCATTCATCGGAAAATGACGGGGAAATGCCTTTAGAACAGATCCGCAGCGATAGGGATGCACGGTATGCCAGGGAACTGGAATTTGATGCGGGAGATATCGGACCGCTGTGCGCATGTCCCCATGAAGTAGACAATGTAACGGAGATCGGAAATGTCACAAATGTGCCTGTGCATCAGGCATATATCGGTTCCTGCACAGGGGGCAGATATCACGATATGAAAGTGGCGGCGGGAAAGAAGGTCGCCAAAGGCGTCAGGCTTCTTGTATCACCCGCCTCGTCGGAGGTGTGGAAGCGCTGTGCCGGGGACGGGATTTTGAGTGCGCTTGCAGAAGCGGGAGCGGTGATTCTTGCATCTAGCTGCGGAGCATGTCTGGGCGTACACTCCGGAGCCATAGGAGCAAAGGAAGTGTGTATATCCTCTACAAACCGCAATTTTATAGGGAGAATGGGAAGTGAAGAAGGGAAGATTTATCTTGCCTCACCGCTGTCTGCGGCGGCAGCCGCGGTGGCAGGAAGAATCGTTGATCCCCGAACGATATAAGAAGGGAGCAGGGAGAAAATGAACAGTATATATAGAGGGAGATGCCTGAAGTACGGAGATAATATCAATACGGACATTATTTCCCCTCCGATGTATATGGAATTGCCGGTCAAAGAGGCCGCACGGTATGCAATGAGCCCTGTGGATTCAGGCTTTGGGTCGGTATGCAGGCAGGGAGATATTTTTGTGGCAGAGGAAAATCTGGGGAGCGGCTCCAGCCGGGAGACAGCGCCGCTGGCGTTAAAAGAACTGGGAATTCGTGTTATTCTGGCAAAGTCTTATGCGAGAATTTTCTACCGCAACTGTATCAATCTGGGAATACTGGCAGTGGAGTGCGGCGAGACAGAGAAAATTTCTTATTTTGACGAGGTGGAAATCGACTATGCGCGGGGCGTGGTCGTCAATAAAAGCAGAAATGAGATTTACCGTTGTCAGGTCATACCCGAACACATTGCCGGGCTGATTGAGGCAGGAGGGCTGTACGAATATTTAAAAGAGAAAATGAGGAGAAAAAATGAAAAAGATCAAAGTTTTTGAAGTGGGGCCAAGAGACGGGTATCAGAATGTATCCGCCCTGATTCCGACGCAGGAGAAAAAAAAGATAATCGACGGGCTGGCAAAGTCGGGCGTTACCCACCTTCAGGTTACCTCGTTCGTAAGTCCCAAGGCGGTTCCGCAGATGCAGGACGCCCGGGAGGTGGCGGTATATTGTAAGGAGCATTATCCGAAACTCGACATATTGGCTCTGGTGCCGAATCTGCGCGGGGCGAAGGATGCCTGTGACGCCGGGATACGCCATATCTCCTATGTAGTCTCGCTAAGTGAAAGCCACAACAAGGCGAATGTCAACCGGACGAGGGAAGCGTCAGTCAGGGAGCTGAAAGAGATTGCCTTTTCATATCCTGACATGAAGATCTGCGTGGACGTGGCCACGGCGTTCGGATGCCCTTTTGAAGGGAAACCCGCGGATGGAGAGCTGATAAGGTTTGTGGGAGAACTTTATTCAAAAGGCTTCCGCGAAATCTGCCTGTGCGACACGACCGGAGTGGCAAATCCCCGTCAGGTCAGAGAGGCAGTCTCGGCGGTGATGGAGACGTATCCTGATATTGAACCGGCGGTGCACATTCATGATACAAGAGGAATGGGGCTTGCGTGTACGCTGGCGGCAGTGGAGGCGGGGGTGAGCCGTATCCAGTCAACGCTGGGCGGGCTCGGAGGCTGTCCGTTCGCTCCGGGCGCTTCTGGGAATACGGCGACAGAAGATTTGGTATATATGTTCCGCGAAATGGGATATGAAACAGGGATTGACTTTGAAGAACTGTTGAAACTGTCTAAATATCAGAAGTCTGTCATAGAGGGTAATTACAGCGGCCATCATGTAATGATCACAGCACCGCAGGCGTGCGGGAAGAGAGGAGGAAGATAAAGATGCATGGTCAGATGAATATGATCCGCTGTACGATTATGAGAGGCGGAACCAGCAAGGGAATTTTTATTATGGAAAACGAACTGCCAAAGGATCAGGAAGAAAGAGATAAAACGCTCCTCGCCATTTTCGGCAGCCCGGACGTACGGCAGATTGACGGGCTTGGAGGAGCGGATGTGCTGACGAGCAAGCTGGCGGTCATCGCGCCATGCGCTACGGGGGAGGCGGACATTGATTATACGTTTGGGCAGGTGAGCATAGAAAAGGCGATGATCGACTACGGCGGCAACTGCGGGAATATCTCGTCGGCGGTGGGCGGATTCGCCATTGATATGGGGCTTGTAAAAGCAGTGGAGCCGGTCACGGATGTACGGATACGGATGACGAATACGAACCGTATTCTGAGGGCGTCTGTCCCTGTGACAGACGGAAAAGCGTCAGTGGACGGAGACTTCCATATCGACGGCGTCCCCGGAACGGGAGCGAAGATCGCACTGGACTGGTCGCGGACTGCGGGCGGGGCGACGGGGAATGTCCTGCCTACGGGAAATCCGCTGGATAAGATTGCCGCAGACGGCAGGGAATACAGCGTATCCGTGGTAGACGCGGGAAACATCACTGTCTTTATCCGTGCGGAGGAACTTGGTCTTGACGGAACAGAGACGCCGGCGCAGATTGAGGGCTATGTGAGAAAAATGCGGCTTGCAGAACGCATCAGAGGTGAAGTGTGCGTCAGGCTGGGCTTGGTGAAGAATTGGGAGGAAGCAGAGCGGATAACACCTTTTCAGCCGTTCTTTGCCGTCGTCAGCTCTGCCCGCAGACATCAGTGCTTCAATGGACGGCAGATCGGAGAAGGGGAAAGCCATCTGACTTCCCGGATTATCTTTATGGGGCATATGCATAAAGCGTACCCTGTTACGGGAACAGTTGCCACCGGAGCCGCGGCAAGGATACCTGGCACTGTGGTGCATGGTCTGCTTGGGGAGGAAGCCTGCCACAGTCCGGTGCTCAAGATCGCTCATCCGTCCGGAATTGTGGAGGTCAGGGCGGAAGCGGCGGAAAAAGAGGGAGAACTGTCTATCGAAAAGATCGAGATATACAGGACTGCGAGAATGATTATGGACGGATATGTTTATGTGAGAAAATAAGACTGCAGCCCTGTAAAATACGGGGTTGCAAAAAATCAAAAAGAATTGGCACTCGACCCTTGACATGGCTAACAACTATTGCTATATTACTAATAGAACACGAAAAGACACTGTGTTTCTCTGCCTGCCGGAAAACAACGGCAGAAACGGACAGAACTTCCGAATCTTTCAGGCAGGGGCATGAAGGAGGGAATTGCCATGAATATCAATAAATTTACGCAGAATTCATTACAGGCTGTTCAGAACTGCGAGAAGATCGCCGCGGACAACGGCAATCAGGAACTGGCGCAGGAGCATCTGCTCTACGCCCTGCTCGTGCAGGACGACAGCCTGATTTTAAAATTGCTTGAGAAAATGAGTATCCAAGGCCAGCTTTTTATCAACCGTGTGGAGCAGGCGATCGGTAAGCGGCCGAAAGTACAGGGCGGTCAGCCTTATGTGGGCCAGGGTCTCAACAATGTGCTCATCCACGCCGAGGATGAGGCAAAGCAGATGGGCGACGAGTATGTGTCTGTTGAGCATCTGTTTTTATCCCTGTTAAAATATGCTTCAAAAGAAATCAAAGAGCTTTTCCGTGAGTTCGGTATCAGTAGAGAGGGGTTTCTGCACGCTCTGTCTACTGTCCGTGGAAATCAGCGGGTGACCAGCGACAATCCTGAGGCGACATATGATACGTTGAACAAATATGGGCAGGATCTTGTAGAGCGCGCCCGGGACCAGAAGTTAGACCCGGTCATTGGGCGTGACGAGGAGATCAGGAACGTAATCCGCATCCTTTCACGTAAGACAAAGAACAATCCGGTGCTCATCGGTGAGCCCGGCGTCGGCAAGACGGCGGTTGTAGAAGGTCTGGCGCAGAGGATCGTCAGCGGCGATGTGCCGGAAGGATTGAAAGAAAAGACGATCTTCTCCCTTGATATGGGAGCTCTTGTGGCGGGAGCAAAGTACCGCGGCGAGTTCGAGGAGCGTTTGAAAGCGGTTCTTGAAGAAGTCAAGAACAGCGACGGCAGGATCATTTTGTTTATTGATGAGCTGCACACCATTGTGGGAGCCGGTAAGACCGACGGTGCGATGGACGCGGGTAATATGTTAAAGCCTATGCTTGCCAGAGGCGAGCTGCACTGTATCGGCGCCACGACGCTGGATGAGTATCGCCAGTATATCGAGAAGGACGCGGCATTGGAGAGAAGGTTCCAGCCGGTTCTTGTAGATGAACCGACAGTGGAGGATGCCATTTCCATTTTGAGGGGACTGAAAGAGAGATATGAAGTATTCCATGGCGTGAAGATTACAGACAGTGCTCTTGTGGCTGCGGCGACCTTGTCCCACCGTTATATCTCAGATCGTTTCCTCCCGGATAAAGCCATTGATTTGGTAGACGAGGCGTGCGCTCTTATCAAGACAGAACTGGATTCTATGCCCACAGAACTGGATGAGCTGAGGCGTCGCGTGATGCAGCTTGAGATTGAGGAAGAGGCATTAAAGAAAGAGGAGGACCGCCTGAGCAGGGAGCGTCTGGAACATTTGCAGGAAGAACTGGCGGGATTGAAGGAAGAGTACGCGGGTAAGAAAGTGCAGTGGGAGAATGAGAAAACTTCCGTGGAGCGCGTCCAGAAGATACGCGAGGAGATCGAGCAGGTCAACAAGGACATCCAGAAAGCCCAGAGGGAATATGATCTGAATAAAGCGGCAGAGCTCCAGTATGGACGTCTGCCGCAGCTCCAGAAGCAGCTTGAGGATGAAGAGGAGAAGGTGAAAGCAAAAGATCTCGCTCTTGTCCATGAGGCGGTGACAGACGAGGAGATCGCGCGCATCGTATCCCGCTGGACCGGGATTCCGGTGGCGAAGCTCAACGAGAGCGAGAGGAACAAGACTCTTCACCTTGCCGATGAGCTGCATAAGAGAGTGGTCGGACAGGACGAAGGCGTGGAACTGGTGACCGAGGCCATTATCCGTTCCAAGGCCGGCATCAAGGATCCGTCCAAGCCCATTGGGTCTTTCCTGTTCCTAGGACCTACCGGAGTCGGTAAGACAGAGCTTGCCAAGGCGCTTGCCCAGAGTTTGTTTGACGATGAGAACAACATGGTCCGCATTGACATGAGCGAGTACATGGAGAAATATTCCGTGTCCCGTCTTATCGGAGCTCCACCGGGATATGTAGGCTATGACGAGGGCGGACAGCTCACCGAGGCAGTCCGCAGGAAACCGTATTCAGTGGTGCTGTTTGATGAGATTGAAAAAGCACATCCGGATGTGTTCAACGTACTCCTTCAGGTACTGGACGACGGACGCATCACGGATTCGCAGGGGCGTACCGTAGACTTTAAGAACACTATCCTTATCATGACATCCAACATCGGCGCGGGATATCTGCTGGAGGGTATCCGTGATGACGGATCTATTGATGAGAAGTGTCAGGAAATGACCATGAATGATCTGCGGGCGCATTTCAGACCGGAGTTCTTAAACCGACTTGATGAAATAATCATGTTCAGGCCATTGA
>ERZ1643249.3406-NODE-3406-length-14033-cov-9.188654_pt1 | contig 14033 bp, 14 predicted proteins | sample MGYA00579263_ERZ1643249 | MGnify/ENA primary metagenome ERZ1643249 (study PRJEB29033, sample SAMEA4952264) | chicken gut metagenome | biome: Broiler Chicken; feature: Gastrointestinal Tract; material: Caecum | place: Ireland | collected 2018 | study: Broiler...
ATATTATCCTGAAAGTTCCTGAAGGAACGGTGATCAAAGACGCAGCCAGCGGGAAAGTCATTGCCGATATGTCCGGAGAGAATACCCGTCAGGTAGTATTAAAAGGGGGAAGAGGAGGAAACGGCAACCAGCACTATGCTACAGCCACCATGCAGGCGCCGAAATATGCCCAGCCGGGACAGGCTGCCCAGGAGCTGGAAATACAGTTAGAACTGAAAGTGATTGCAGACGTGGGCCTTCTGGGATTCCCAAATGTTGGAAAATCCACCCTTCTTTCCAGGGTGAGCAATGCTCGTCCCCAAATCGCCAATTATCATTTCACCACCATTAATCCCCATCTGGGAGTGGTAGATTTTGAAGGATGCCAGGGATTTGTCATTGCAGATATTCCCGGGCTTATTGAGGGCGCTTCTCAGGGAGTAGGGCTGGGCCATCAGTTCCTGCGTCATATTGAGCGGACAAGGGTGCTGATCCATCTGGTAGACGCGGCTTCTACAGAAGGACGGGATCCGGTAGAGGATATTTACAAGATCAATAAAGAACTGGAGGCCTATGATCCTGAGATGATGAAAAAGCCTCAGGTTATAGCGGCTAATAAGATCGATGCTGTTTATCCCGGGGATGAAGATCCGGTAGAGAGGCTTCGTAAAGAGTTCGAGCCTCAGGGTATCCGGGTGTTTGGCGTTTCTGCGGTGAGCGGCAAAGGTTTGAAGGAACTGCTCTATTATGTGAAGCAGCTTCTGGATTCTATTGACAAAGAACCTGTTGTTTTTGAACAGGAATTCTTCCCAGAGGATATGATGATCCGGGAGAATCTGCCTTATACAGTAGAGCGGTCAGAGGATGATGAACACATCTTTATCGTAGAAGGACCAAAGATCGAGAAGATGCTGGGCTATACGAATCTGGATTCAGAAAAGGGATTCCTGTTTTTCCAGAAGTTCCTGAAAGAATCCGGAATCCTGGAAGACCTGGAGAAGGCCGGTATCCAGGAAGGGGATACGGTACGGATGTACGGCTTTGATTTCGATTATTACAAATAGGAGTAAAGTATGACAAGCAAACAGAGAGCTTATTTAAAAAGTCTTGCTATGAAAATGGAACCCATTATCCAGATCGGGAAATCCAGCCTGACTCCGGAGCTGACAAAGGCTGTGGAAGAGGCGCTGGCTGCAAGAGAGCTGATCAAGATCAGCGTGCTTCAGAACTGTATGGATGATCCCAGAAGTCTGGCGGATATGCTGGCGGAAAGAACCCGTTCCCAGGTGGTCCAGGTGATCGGGAAAAAGATTGTCCTTTATAGAGAGGGAAAAGAGGATAAGAAAAAAATACTTCTTCCCTGAGATTCAGGGAGTTTCAGGACAGGCTTTCGAGAGCCTGCCGGGGCATAGAAAGAAAGAGGAGCATCCATGAGTGAAAAGAAGAAGCGGATAGGGATCATGGGAGGTACCTTTGATCCGATCCATATCGGACATTTAATCCTGGGGGAGACTGCATACCATCAGTTTCACTTAGATAATGTGTTATTCATGCCCGCCGGGAACCCTCCCCATAAGCAGGACAGAGAGAACAGAGCCACAGACTCTCAGCGGGTGGAGATGGTCCGTCTGGCCATTGCTTCCAATCCCCATTTTACTCTGTCGATGGAAGAGATGCACAGGGAAGGATACAGTTATACCTATCGGACGCTGGAAAGGCTGAAAAAACGATATCCTGACACAGAATATTATTTTATCCTGGGGGCGGATTCCCTTTATACCTTTGACGAATGGAAAGAACCGGCAAGGATCCTGGGTGCCTGTACGATCCTGGTAGGCACCAGGAACCATACCAGTGATGAAAAACTGGACAGGGTCATTGAACATCTGGAGGAAAAATATCATGGACAGATTGAAAAGCTGGAGTCCTTAAACATTGATATTTCTTCCAAGATGATACGTTCCTGGATCGAGAAGGGAAGAAGCCTGGCTTATTATGTGCCGGATCAGGTGATCGAATATATTCAGAAAAATAATATTTATAAGGATTGTGATGAAGATGAAGTATAATTTTGCAGAATACGAGAAAAAATTAAAAAAATACCTGGACAAAGACAGATACCGGCATACTCTGGGTGTGATGTATACTGCAGCGGCTTTGGCTATGGCTCACGATGACGATATGGAACAGGCCCAGATGGCAGGACTGCTCCATGACTGTGCCAAATGTATTCCAAACAAAAAGAAACTGAAGATCTGCAAAAAACAGAATATACGGATTTCATCTGTGGAGAAGTCCAATCCGTTCCTTCTCCATGCAAAGCTTGGGGCCTATATTGCAAAGGAAAAATATCAGATCGAGGACGAAGAGATCCTCTCTGCTATCCGCTGGCATACTACGGGCAAAGAAGCCATGAGTGAACTGGAAAAGATCGTCTATATTGCGGATTATATCGAACCTGGCAGAAATAAAGCCCCAAGACTGGCATGGATCCGGAAAGTGGCTTTTGAAGATTTGGACGAAGGCATGTACTACATTTTAAAAGACAGCCTTTCTTATCTGGGCAACAGCAGTAAGGTTCTGGACCCCATGACCCGGAAGGCCTTTGAATATTATGAAACTCTTCACCTGGAAAGAAAGCAGAGAAAGGAAAAACATGGAAAGTAAAGAAATGGTGCGTCTTGCCTGTGAGGCTATGGAAGATAAAAAAGCACAGGATATTAAGATCATTGATATTGAAAAAGTTTCCACCCTGGCAGACTACTTTATCATCGCCAGCGGAACCAACCGGAACCAGGTTCAGGCTATGGCGGACAGTGTCAGCGAAAAACTGGGCAGAGCCGGAGTAGAACCAAAGCAGATGGAAGGATACCAGACCGCTAACTGGATCCTGATGGACTACAGAGATGTGGTGATTCATATTTTTGACGAGGAAAATCGTCTGTTCTATGACCTGGAGAGGATTTGGAGAGACGGAACCCTTGTGAACAGGGAAGCTTTTAACTAAATGCAGAGATAGAAATGCCGCCTGATCATCTATTGCTGATGTTCAGACGGCACTTTTTTTATAAAATTATCTTACCCTCAGTGTACAAGGAGCATAAGAATCTCATCTGTAAAAGAAGTTTCTACCGCATAAAACGGAAAACACCGATCACTTTTCCAAGGATCTGGAAGGGACGGTCTGGTTCTACAATGATGGGTTCCATAGAATCGTTTTCCGGCTGCAGGCGGATATATCCATCTTCTTTGTAAAAAGTTTTTACGGTGGCGGAATCATCTATGAGAGCTACAACTTTCTGACCGTTTTCTGCAGTGGGCTGCTGTTCCACTACCACATAATCCCCATTGAAAATACCGGCATTGATCATGCTGTCTCCCTGGACTACCAGCATAAAAGTCTTGTTATTTGGCATATACTCGGAAGGTATGGGAAAATAGCCTTCCACATTTTCCACTGCCAGAAGAGGCTGGCCGGCAGCTACCTTTCCGATAATAGGCACGTTGACCGTTTCCCTGCGGACCAGATTGAAATTATCGTCCACGATCTCTATGGCACGGGGCTTTGTGGGATCCCGGCGGATATAGCCGTTTTTCTCCAGGGTTTCCAGATGGGAATGCACGGAAGAAGTGGACTTTAAATTAACAGCTTCACAGATTTCCCGGACAGAAGGGGGAAACCCCCGATTTAAAATTTCGTTCTTTATATATTCTAAAATTTCAGATTGTTTCTTACTGATCTTACCATACGACATAACAGATACCTCCGATTTCTTTTCATTATCATACCATAAAGCCCCCGGAAATGCAAACAAATATTCCGAAAGTTTGTTCGAAAAACCTTGACAAACATGTGTTCTTGTATTATCATAAATCCAACAGAAAAAGAACGTATGTTTGCGAATAAATGTTCGCATAAGATGGCAGGAGGTAAGAATAATGAGAAGAAAAAGAAGACAGAAAAGATTATCGCTGGCAGTATTGGTATGTTTTGCAGTTTTTGCAGCACTTGGGACAAGCTTTGTTATGACAAGTACAGCGGAAGCGGGAACCAGTGAGTCCAGCCGTTATAAATATTATACCAGTATACAGGTAGAGCCTGGCAGCAGTCTGTGGGAAATCGCCAGGGAATATGCTTCCAGTGAGTATGAGGATCTGGATGAATATATCCGGGAAGTACGCCAGATCAATCATCTGGATCAGGATACCATATATGCAGGTTCTTATTTGTGTATTCCCTATTACTCTTCGGAATATAAATAAAGACTGTATAATATTCCCGCTTTACCCGGGATGGCACTAGTACGGCGGAAAATGAGTGCCGCATACATGGAAACGCATACCTGCCCCAGGGGTATATGGGGAAATGCAGGAACATTCTCTTGTAGGACATGGCTTTCAATGCTAAAATATTGGAAAAACGTGTTGAGGTATGTGTCCGATGAACCGAAAAAATGTTACTTCTACGGATGTGGCCAGGAGAGCAGGCGTTTCCCAGTCTACCGTGTCTATGATCCTGAATAAAAAATATAATGTTTCTTTTTCCAGAGAAACCGTTATGAAGGTAGAAGAGGCTGCCAGAGAACTGGGATATTCTGTGGAGAAAAAACAGAGAAAAACCAGAATCCAGATGCAGGGAACCATTTTTGTGTTATGTCCCAACCTGACAAATCCCTACTATTTTTCCCTGCTCCAGGGAATTGAAAAGATGGCAAAGAAAAACCGATATGATGTATTTCTGTGTAATACAGGAAGAGATTACCGGACAGAAGAAAAATATCTGAAAAAAATAGAAAAATTAAATCCATCAGGCATCATCTTTACTTTTATTCCAAGTTTTCCGGAACTGGTTCAGGAAATTTCCGGAAAGATTCCGGTGATCCTGATTGGAGAGAAAGATGCGGTAAGGGGAATGGACATGGTGGAACTGAACAGTGAAAGGATGGGGCAGATCCTTGCGGAACATCTTCTGCAGTTAGGACATCGGAAAGTGGCTTTTCTCTCCACCCCTCTGACTCAGAGACAATCAGCCAGAAGGGCACGGATACGGGGTTTTTGCCAGGCATTCCAAGAAGCCGGATATGGGGAAAGCGTTTATGTGAGAAGCCTTCCTGAAGAAATGGATGTTATGTTTCAGGAGGTAGATATGGAATATAAGACAGGATACGAACTGGCCTCTTCCCTTGTGATGGAGCTTCCGGATATTACAGCGATGGCAGGAACCAATGACATGGTTGCCCTGGGTATAAGGGATGCACTGCTGGACAGACACTACCGTATACCGGAGGATATTTCAGTATTGGGATGTGATAATCTGCTGTTTTCCGGACTTAGAGGGATTGATCTGACTACAGTGGAGCATTTTACTCCTAAGAAAGGAGAAAATGCCTGTGAGATCCTGTTAAAAAAGATAGAAGAGCGGAGACAGAGACAAGATAAGGGCAGCCAGGGGATGATCTATCATATTGAGTATGAACCCCGTCTGATCTTAAGAGGCAGCACTTCCTATCCCCGGCAGCTGTAGACCCGGGACAGGAGGATAGGATGATCAGCACAAAAAGGCTTCTTCAAATTTTTTCAGCGGACGGTTTACTTCTTTGGCAATCAGCCCTACAAAAACTGCGGCAGCTATCGTACCCTCCCGTACACCATGGAGTCCGCCCAGAAAAATCAGCGACAGGATACAGGAGATGAGGACAAGAGTTACATCAAAGGCTACCTTCATATAACCGAACTTAATGGGGCATACTTTGCATATTGCAAGGACAACCCCTTCTCCCGCAAGAGTTACCACATTGGCGGCGACTTCAAAGCTCACTCCTATGGCTACCAGAAGGATTCCCAGGATACACAGTATCCATTGCTGCCAGTAAGTGTTATATGTAACTTTATCCAGAGCCCAGACGGCGAAATCTGTGAGATAGCCAAAGAGAAAGGCTACCGGAAGCTGGATCAACTGTATGGGGTCATACCTTTTTCTGAGTATCAGTATTTGGATCAGGATAAATACACAGTGCATGAGGATCGTAGTATTTCCAACGGAAAGAGGTGTTAAAAGACTGCTGACATAGGGAAGACTGGAAATAGGAGAGGTTCCTAAGCTTGCCTCTATAGAGAAGGCAACTCCAAACGCCATGATACAAAGTCCTGCACACAGAAAAAGATATCGTTTTATCAGACTTGTTGTACTTCTTTTATCATTTATCATTTTATTTGTACCTTCTTTCGATATATTCCTTTTTATAAGTCTCTATACCACGCTTTATTATAAGAAGTTTGAATTTTGATGTCAAGTTTACACCCTTTTAAGAATTTTCTCCTTTCCATAAAAGAATTTCAGTGATATAATAAAAATAATTTTCCGGTTCGTTCGTATTGGACGAACCGATTTGTTTACGAAAAGAGGAAAAGCTATGGCAATTCAAGTGATCGGAATTCCCAGAGGATTGATGATATACAGGGATGGTATTTTATGGAAGAATTTTTTTGAAAATCTGGGATATCGATGTGTAGTCAGCGGAAAAAGCGACAGAAAAATTTTGGACGAAGGCGTACAGCTTGCAATTGATGAGACCTGCCTTCCTTTCAAAATTTATCTGGGACATATAAAAGAGATGATCGGTAAATGCGATGCGGTTTTTATACCTCGTATGGGAGGATATGAATCCAGGGAACGGATGTGCACCCGGTATCAGTCTTTGCCGGATCTGGTCGGAAATATTTTCAAAGGAAGTTCTCTGCAGATATTAACGGTCAGTTATGACTGGTATGATCACACAAAGGAAGAAAAAGTCTATCTGGAACTGGGGCTGAGTCTTGGAAAGACCAGAAAAGAGATCAAGAAGGCTTATAATCAGGCAAAAAAAGCACAGGAAAACTGGTTTAGATCTCAGGAAAAAAAGCAGGATAAGCTCCTGGAGGAAAAGGGAACAAAGATCCTTCTGGCCGGACATCCGTATGTCCTTCATGACGCATATATGGGCAGTGAGATCAGCGAAATACTGAGAAAAATGGGGCATAAGGTTTTATATACAGACTATGTGAATCGAGAAAATGCTCTGAAGAGAAGCTACCATTTTTCAAAAGTAATGCCCTGGATTGTAAACCGGGAAATGACAGGGGCCATGATGCTGCTTAAAGATAAAGTTGATGGAATTGTATTGGTCAGCGCTTATCCATGTGGTCCGGATGCGTTGGTGAATGACATGCTGATAAGAAAGATTAAAGATCTTCCGGTTCTCCAGCTTACCCTGGATGCTCAGGAGGGAATGGCAGGCATAGAGACTCGGATTGAAAGTTTTACAGATATTATCCAATATCAGAAAGCAGGCGGCTATGGAAATTAATTTTGACGACAGAAAAAAGATCGCTTTTCCACGGTTTCATCATTATGATCATGCGATCCGCTATATTGCGGAACAAGCCCTGGGCCTTCGCTATATTCAGCTGCCCCCGGCAACCAGAGCAACCGTGGAGCTGGGCAGTAAATACAGTCCGGATTATGCCTGCGCTCCTTTTAAGCATACTTTAGGAAGTCTGATCGAAGCTTTGGAGGCAGGAGCAGATATCGTAGTAGAGACGGGAGGTCTCTGCAGACTGGACTATTATGGGGAACTGCAAAATGAAATTTTAAAGGAATTGGGATACCACTTTCAGTTTATCAATCTGGCGGAATATATGGGCGGAAAGAAAAAAGAATGGCTGAAGCTGGCAAAGGAATTAAATCCCCGTCTGAAACCTGCCAAATTCATAACAGGGGTTTATGAAGGCATCAAGATGGCAGAATATATGGACGAAATGGAAGCCCTTTATTACCGGAATGCCGGATATGAAGTGGAAAAAGGCAGCTATCGGAAGGTTATGGACCAATTCTATCTGGATATGCAGATTGCTGAGACAAAAGAAGAGATCAAAAACGGTTATCAGAAAGGGAAATCTGAAATGAGCCGTTTGGAGATCCGTATGCCGGAAAGGCCTATTCGGATCGGTATAGTTGGAGAATATTTTACTGTCATGGATGCTCATGCGAACCAGCATCTTCAGGAGAAATTAAGCAGTCTTGGGGCAGCAGTATATCGCTACATGAGTGTAACCAACTGTCATTTCCGGGCTAAGGAAACGGCTTTGAGGCCCAAAATCCGAGAGTATGTGAATTTTAATATGGGAGCCACGACTACCTGGACGGTAAATACTGCCATGGACTATGCCAAACAGGGATTTGACGGGATTGTTCATGTAAAATCATTTGGCTGTACACCGGAAATTGATGCAGTCCCCATATTGCAGAATATCAGTAAGGATTACCATATCCCCATTTTGTATTTGAGTTACGATACCCAGAACAGCGATACCGGACTGGATACCAGAGTGGAGGCATTTTACGATATGTTGGAAAGAAAGAAGAAGGTACTGCGATGAAGAAAAAAGCATATTTAGGAATTGATATAGGATCCATTTCTACCAAAGGGGTGATCATTAATGAAAGTAATGAATTCCTGGCAGAATGCTATCTGTGGACAGAAGGAAATCCCACAGAAGCTACAAAGAAAGTTCTGATCGAACTCCAGAAAAACTTTAATGAGGAGGAATATGAGATCGCAGCTTCCGGGACAACAGGAAGTGCCAGAAAATTAGTAGGATCTATGATAGGTGCTCAGGTGATCAAAAATGAAATTACAGCACATGCAGTAGGAACCACTACCATCCATCCGGATGTGCGGACAATTCTGGAGATCGGAGGTCAGGATTCTAAGATCATCTGCGTGGAAAACGGTGTTGCAGTGGATTATGCTATGAATACTTTATGCGCCGCAGGAACGGGAGCCTTTCTTTCCAGCCAGGCTCACAGACTTGGCGTGGAGGTGGAAGACTTCGGCAAGATAGCCCTTTCGGCCAAAAGAGCTGCCCCTGTGGCAGCCAGATGTACGGTTTTTGCAGAATCCGATCTGGTCCATAAGCTGCAGGTAGGCTATCCCAGAGAAGAGATTATTGCCGGACTGTGCAAAGCAGTCGCCGGCAACTATCTGAACAATGTGGCAAAGGGAAAGAAGATTCTTTCTCCTGTAGTATTTCAGGGAGGCGTGAGCAAAAATGAAGGGGTTGTCAAGATGTTTGAAGAAGAACTTGGGATGCCTGTACTCGTAGATGAAAAAGGTCACCTGATGGGAGCTTTCGGTATTGCGGTTCTGGCAAAGGAAAGCAGGAAAGAGGGTGACTTTGATTTCCATGTGACAGATATGGATTTTAAGACAAGAGAGGTAACCTGCGGGAAATGTGCTAATCACTGTGAAATCATCTGTGTATACCGGGATGGAAAATTAATTGATTCCTGGGGAAACCGCTGCCCAAACGGAGAAATTACTGCAAAAAACAGAGAAAGAGATTATTAATAAATTAAAATATTAATAATAGAGCTAATTGATATTTTGAATCTTTTTTTGACAGCAAAAAAAAACATGCTATAGTTATGTTATAGAGGCAAAACGTCTTTTGAACTTAACTGGATTAAAACGAAACGAGAGGGCATGATATATGGATTGGAAAGAGTATTTACAGAAAGAAAAGCATTGCAGCTGTGGAAAATCCCACATTTGTGACATTGAAGAAATCATTATTGAAGAAGGCGCCATCAGACACCTGCCACAGGTTTTAGGAAAACATACATATAAAAATCTGTGTGTAGTCAGCGATATCCATACAGAGCAGGCCGCAGGTCTGGCAGTTTATGAGGAGCTTGAGCAGGCAGGGTACTCATTTGAAAAGGTAGTCTATCAGGAAGAAGAACTTGTGCCGGATGAGGAGGCATTGATCTATCTTTTTACCCGGGTGCCGAATGACTGTGATCTGATTATAGCAGTGGGAAGCGGGACGATCAACGACCTCTGCCGTTATGTCAGCTATAAGATGAAGATTGATTACTACATTGTGGGCACGGCTCCTTCTATGGACGGATATGCTTCTAATGTATCTCCTCTTATCATCCGACATCTGAAGACTACCTATGAAGCCCGGCCTGCCAGGGTGATCATTGGAGACCTGGACATCATATCGAAGGCTCCGCTTCATATGATTGCAGCTGGTGCCGGAGATATTTTGGGAAAATATGTGTGTCTTACGGACTGGCAGCTTGCTCATATTGTCAATGGTGAATATATCTGCACAGAAATCATGGAGCTTGTCCGAAAGTCCATTAAAAAAGTAGCTGAGAATGCTGAAAAAGCGGCGAAAAGAGACAAAGAAGCTATTGGAGCGATCATGGAAGGTCTTGTGTTAAGCGGCATTGCCATGAGTTACATCGGAAATTCAAGGCCTGCTTCAGGGAGTGAGCATCATATGTCCCATTACTGGGAAATGATGTTTCTCCTGGATGGACAACCAGATCCCCTCCATGGTACTAAGGTAGGGATTGGAACAGTCATGTCTATCCGGCTTTACGAAATGCTGAAAGAAAAAAGAGAGTCCCTTTTCCCTCTGGCTGCCCCAGCCTTTGCATATGACCAGTGGGCGGAAAAAATAAAGGAGGCCTATGGTCCGGCAGCTCCTGGCGTTCTTGAATTGGAGAAAAAGATAGGAAAAAATTCTGATCAGGAAGTGTGCAGAAGAAGAGAGGATTTCAAACTTCATGAAGAGGAAATTTTCGAAGTAATAGACGAACTTCCCCGGGCAGAAGAGATCATAGAGATCCTGAAATCTATGGCTGCACCGTATTATCCTGATCAGATTAAAGTGTCAGAGGAAGTGTTCACCAGAGGGATCTATTATGCCAAAGATCTGCGGAATCGGTTCGGACTGCTTCAGATCTTGTTTGACCTGAATCTCCAGGAGGAGTTTACGGACCGGCTGAAACAAGAAATTTATCAGAAAGTAAGAGATTAAGGGAGAGGAGAGAATGGGTATGTATCGGATAGAAAATCAGGAACTGGCAGTTGAAATATCCCCTCTGGGAGCAGAACTGCAGAGTATCTATGACAAAAGGATGGAAAAGGAAGTTCTCTGGCAGGGAGATAAAAAATACTGGGGAAGACGCGCACCCATACTTTTTCCGAATGTAGGAAGACACAACGGGGATTTCTACCTTTGGAAAGGAAAAAGATTTGATACAAAACAGCATGGATTTGCAAGAGATATGGAATTTATCTGCGTAACAGAAATGGACCATAAACTGGAGTTTTCATTAACGGATACGGAAAAGACAAGAGAATATTTTCCCTTTGCCTTTGAACTGAGGATCGGATATACCCTTACCGGCAGTACATTAAAGATAACCTGGGAAGTAAAGAATCAGGATCAGGAGATCATGTATTTTACGATAGGAGGTCATCCGGCTTTCCGGGTGCCTGTACTGGAAAATACGGTGCAGACGGACTATAAGCTGCTGTTTGAGAAACCTGAGGGGCTGGAATATAAGCTGATCTGTCCGGGGGAAGGTACGGCGGACCCTTCCCGGGCCTATACCCTTTCCCTGGAAAAGTTGGGAGAATATTATGGCTGTGATATTGGCGCCCATATGTTTGACCAGGACGCCCTGATCTTTGACGAGGGACAGGTTCAGTGGGCGGCATTGGGATATCCAGACGGAAAACCTTATGTTTCCCTGGAGTGCAGGGGTTTTACCAATTTTGGTATCTGGTCAGTTCCGGGAGCGCCCTTTGTCTGCCTGGAACCATGGATGGGCCGCTGTGACGATTACGGTTTTTCCGGAGAAATCTCCCAAAAACCGGGAATCCTGAAGCTGGATCCTTCCGATACGTTCCAGAAGTCTTATGAGATCCGGGTTTTCAGCCGCTAATGCAGAAACAGGTTGACATATCGCCAAAAGATATGCTATAAAGTATTTATCAGATTAAACCGTTGAAGAAGAGTAAGTACTTTCTGAGTAATAACTGGATACAGCGAGCTGCAGGCGGTGGAAGTGCAGCATCAGCGGCAGAGAGGAATGGACTTCTGAGGGCGAGCAGAACTTACAGTATGCAAGCCGGAGAGAAAACTCCGTTACAAAATCAAGCATATGAAGTATGCGCTAAGCGGATATGAAAATATCAATTTGGGTGGCACCGCAGGATTTAAACTCTTGTCCCATGAAACAGAAAATGTTTCCAGGACAGGAGTTTTTTATTCTATAGAAAAGCCCTTCAGACTGTCCTATAGAATAAAAGCTCTCCGGGTTCCTGAGAGCAACGAGCCAGGGAGGCTGCAGGATGATGCCACCTGTAAAAGAAAGGAGAATGCTATTATGGCCAACAGTAAAGAAATTCCCTACAAAATTTATCTGGAAGAAAGTGAAATGCCAAAGCAGTGGTATAATCTCAGAGCGGATATGAAAAACAAACCGGCTCCTCTGCTCAATCCCGGGACGATGAAGCCTATGACCGCAGAGGAATTGGGCCAGGTATTTTGTAAAGAACTGGTAGACCAGGAATTGGATGACACCACACCGTATATTGATATTCCTCAGGAAATCCAGGATTTTTATAAGATGTATCGTCCTTCACCACTGGTAAGGGCTTACTGTCTGGAGAAAAAATTAGGGACTCCGGCGAAGATATATTATAAGTTTGAAGGAAATAATACCAGCGGAAGCCATAAATTGAATTCTGCCATCGCCCAGGCTTATTATGCGAAGAAGCAGGGGCTGAAGGGAGTGACCACAGAAACGGGAGCAGGACAGTGGGGAACGGCTCTTTCTATGGCCTGTGCTTATCTGGATCTTGACTGCCAGGTATATATGGTAAAATGTTCTTATGAGCAGAAGCCTTTCAGAAGAGAGGTTATGAGAACCTATGGAGCCTCTGTGACACCGTCTCCCTCTGACACCACAGAAATCGGCAGGAAGATTTTAAAAGAACACCCGGGAACTTCCGGAAGCCTTGGGTGTGCTATTTCGGAAGCTGTGGAGAAAGCCACCCATCAGGAAGGCTATCGTTATGTACTGGGAAGTGTTCTCAACCAGGTGCTTCTCCATCAGACTGTGATCGGACTGGAAACCAAAACAGCTCTTAATAAATATGGAATTGTTCCGGATATGATCATCGGCTGCGCCGGAGGCGGTTCCAATCTGGGTGGATTGATCTCACCCTTTATGGGAGAAAAGCTGAGAGGAGAGCGGGACTATCAGATCATCGCTGTAGAGCCGGCTTCCTGCCCGAGCTTTACAAGGGGAAAATTTGCCTATGACTTCTGTGATACCGGTATGGTGACGCCTCTTCAGAAGATGTATACCTTGGGCAGCAATTTCATTCCTTCTGCCAATCATGCAGGAGGTCTCCGTTATCATGGTATGAGTGCTGTTTTGTCTCAGCTTTATCATGACGGCCTGATGGAAGCCAGAGCTGTAGAGCAGACTTCTGTATTTGCAGCGGCAGAAGAGTTCGCCAGAGTAGAGGGCATCCTTCCTGCACCAGAGAGCGCACATGCCATTAAGGTGGCTATAGACGAGGCGAAAAAGTGTAAAGAGACAGGAGAAGAGAAAACCATTGTCTTTGGTCTGACAGGAACCGGTTATTTCGATATGTATGCCTACGAGAGCTTCAATGACGGAAAGATGACCGACTATATTCCAACAGATGAAGATCTGGAAGCCGGTTTTGCAGGACTTCCGAAAGTTCCGGAAGATCTGATGTAAGAGAACACTGAGAATAAGAAAAATGTTTAAGAAAAACTCTGGGCCGCAGAGAAAAGAGTAGAAAGGCCGTACAGGTCTTTGTATATTTACCATCTGCCTTCTGCGCCCCAGAGTTTTTTTACGCCGTATTTCAGCCGGTAATCCCCAAGGGTCATGCCGGTTTCTTTTTTGAAAAGTTTTCCAAGATGACTTTGAGAGGAAAAACCTAAATAGGCGGCTATGGCACTGCAGGAATATGGAGAATAAGTAAGCATATTTTTGCAGAGCCTGATCTTTTCCCGGAGGATAAACTGCTTCATGGAAATACCCTCCCAGCTTTTGAAACACTGAGAGAGATAACTGGGATTGATTTCAAGTTCTTCTGCCATTTTCTGAATCCGGATTTTTTCATGAAGATGGGAAAAAATATAATCCTTACATTGACGGAGATAGG
>ERZ1643249.3409-NODE-3409-length-14012-cov-92.980870_pt1 | contig 14012 bp, 16 predicted proteins | sample MGYA00579263_ERZ1643249 | MGnify/ENA primary metagenome ERZ1643249 (study PRJEB29033, sample SAMEA4952264) | chicken gut metagenome | biome: Broiler Chicken; feature: Gastrointestinal Tract; material: Caecum | place: Ireland | collected 2018 | study: Broiler...
AAGTGTATACATGATAGCTAACAAATGTGTCATTTCCCCTTGACATCTGCCCCGAAGTGTGCTATAATAGAGGTACAAAAGATGAGAGAGGGGGTGACCCCTCGGAGGCTCTCTTACCAAAGTCTAACCCGAGTAGACTTCCGAAGTGTTTCAACCTCGCGGGGCAGCGCGTAATCTGCGCCGACGCAAGCTTTTGCTGCAAGCCGTATTTTGTAGTTTTCAACTTAATAGACCCGCTACATTATCTATTTTGTTAGATTTTGCCGTATAACGTGATAGGCGTTTCAAAACAAACTATTAAAATATAGAGGTAAAAAATGTATAAAGTATATATTTATAACGTGGAAGAACATAAAGAAATCGGCATTTTTAAGATATCGGCTTTATGTGACTTACACGCATTAAAATGTGTCAACTATAACTTTGCAAAAGACAAACCCGACCCCGTACTTGTGACAATAAGTAATCAGTTTAATGATAAAGAAATAGTTATGCGTTCATTTCTTTGCTATAATCCGAGCAAAAATTTTTATAGAAAAGTTTACAATGTGTTTGCAATACACACGGTAGACTTGTATATTTCAAATATTTTTGACTGATATATTTTGAAACGCCTATCACGTTATACGACAGTCTAATAAAATAGACCGTCGTGCGACGATGTGCGCAAAGCGTCCCTAAATATCACAAGTGCGTTACACGCGAAAATAGCACGGACACGGCGTCCGAAATAGCCGAAAAAATCTAATGGAGTAGAAAAAATGGAAAGAACGAAAATTGAAAACAAAATCGAAAATGCTATCATCACTAAAGCCGAGGCAATGGAGCTCGCACTCTCTGAAAAGCCGAAAGCGACCGTCACGGCGCTTGCAAAGGAAATCGCAACGATTTCCACCGAGCAATCGATTGCAAAAATCGGGGAGCTTGCAGAGCGTGACCGTTGCGCATGGGTATACACCGCGCTTTGCGTCGGAAACGCTTTCAAAAACCTGTCAAAGCGTGAGTGCGCGAAGCGCATTGCGGAATTGCAGGACAAACTGAAATATTCACGCGCTCAGGTTTACAATTATCGCAAAGCGGGCGAGAAACTCGTTTCGACTGATTATGAGGCTTTGCCCTATGATATGGCGGCTTTCATACGGGAAAAGAAAGAAAAGCCCGTTAACAATACGATTTCCGCCATAACGCAGAAAGGCTCGTATCGTACGGGCGACAATAGTGAAAACTATATCTACATCGGCAATGTTACAAACACGGCGGGCAAAGCTCAAGTCAAATATTTCGTCACCACTAAAAAGGACGGCGAAAAACTCAACCGCGTTTGCGACAATGAGGAATTTTTCCTCGCACTGACCCCGAAAAAGGTAGAGGAAAAAGAGGTTGATTTCTGGGATACCTCCGACGGGAAACTCTCCATCGAAGTTAACTTCGTAAACCTCTAAACAAAGGCACGGCAAGGGCGGGGAAACCCGCCCATTGCCAAAATCTAATAAATTAGAAAAAATCTAATTTGTTAGATTTATTTTTATTTTTTATTTTTTTCGCGTGATGACGCATTTTTGATAAATTTGAAGTATAACGCATTTACAACCAACGCAAAACGCATTTTTGGAGGTTTTATGAAAAAAGGTCAAAGGTTGTACACTGTAAATGTCTATCCTCTTGGATTTTCACCATTGAATTTTTCTTATGGTATGACATTTTACGAAACGCATATCAGCGCAGCTTTTGAGGTCGCAAGCTTTTATAGGAATAAGGGATGCCTTATTACTATAAGGTCAAAGTTTGTAGCCAACGCATAAGAGGTAGCATGATGGCAAAACGTTATTATCCCTATGACATAAACGCAGGCAAGAAATTAAAATCTATTAAAATAGACAAAATTTGTGCCTGCTGTCACAAGGTCATCAAAAAAAATGTTTCGCTAACAGAAGAACGCAAAAGCGACGATTTAATTAAAAGCGCATATTGTGAAGATTGCTACAAAAAACTTAAAATAAAAAATGCGATGGAGCGTTACAATCCGCCGTATAACGAGCCCCTTCCCTATCAAACAAAAAGGGGTGTAAAGCTGACAATATGTCCCATATGCGGGCAGTTGGCGCATTTGACAGCGAGCGGAAAGATGTTTCTCTGTTACCATTGTCACGCAAACGGAATGAAACTTGTTAACGATTTACCGTGGGCAATATACCAAGAAAAGGAAAAGATTGAGTATATGACCGTCGGAGAAAACTCACCGTTTGAGAACCATGAAGAAAAACAAAAATCTAATAAAATAGAAAAAATCAAAAATTTGGAGGATTTTGACTTATGACTATCACCAAAATTCAGAGAAGTGAAATGAAGGACATTCTCAAAGAGATGATTGCGGACGATTATTTCAATAGTCCCGATGATGTTAAAATCGGCTCGATTGAAAATATCGAAGTAAAAACCTGTAAAACGAAAGAAGGACAGGAATTTGAGCAGATTATATTCCATGTCCGCTCTGACGACGGCAAGCAGTATAATAAACGCATGAGCGTGGACTTTACGAGGAAGTATTTTAACCAGCTTGGAGTTAAAGCAAGAGACCTTATAGGTCAGGCTGTTGTTTTCAAAGTTAAAAACAAGTACAAAGAATGCGGTATGTTTGCTTTCTTGTCTGTTGAACAGGAGGACGGCGAAGACCCTTGCTACGTGGTTAACTACTTTCGCGACGAAGAAGACGATTTCATGGCAAGGCTTGAAAAACTCGGGCTGTGAGTTTTTCTTAAAGGTGTACGTTGGAAAAGAGAGAGGATAATTCCTCTCTTTTTTCTAATAAATTAGATAATTTAAGGAGGTATAAAATGAATGCAATAGATATTTCAAAAGAACAGGATAGAATTTTAGCAATATCCTATGAATACAAAAAGCCTATATTGGCTTTTTTCAGAGCAACGAAGTTACCAAATAATTTCTTTACGATATGCGGAAATTTTTCAGCTCGTTCTCGCAATTATCTCAAACATAGAGAAGCGCCCTTCACGTTTTTTTACAGAGTGGTATTTTCAAATATGGTATATAAATATTTATATGATGGATTAAGCGAAGAATATCCCTTTAAAATAGAAAATATTTTGGTAGATAACGATGGCAACATTTTATAGAGATTTGCATGGCAGGTTTTTACAAAAAGGATATTCTGGTGTGGCATTTTTATATGTTGACGGTGCACGCATTGAAGTAAATGTAAATAATTATAAGGGAGAGCGTACAAGAAAATCACAAAGTGCATATAATTTAGGAATTAAAGAACATGAACCGCATACTTCAACAGAAAATGTAGTTAGACGCGGTACAAAAATACCCGATTACACAACAAATTATGAAGAAAGGGGAAAGTCTAACGAAGAAGAATTTGTATTTGATTATAATGTTTATAAAAAACGTGGATATAATAGGCAAGTACAAGAGACATATTATAAAATTTTTAAGGAGGCAAACAGATTAGGGACTGAAATAAATTTAGCATCACAAGGAACAATAGACCCAAAATTTTCTTATAATTTAGACATTCCCAAAGAACAGCTTGAACGAAGATTAAAGGCAGCAATGGAAGTGATTGAATTTCCAAAATATTCATATATAGAAAACAGATATTATGAATATAAAAAGCAATATTTATCTAATATGGTATCCTATGTATCAGATAGTTTTCAAGTAATAAATAAAAACGGTAGACTGCACTTTTTATCATCATCAGAATATAAAAAAGCATTACAAGAAACATACCCGAATATGAGTAAAGAAGGCATTAGAATTGCATTTAATCTTGGTATGCAAGCTACGGTTAAAGATAAAAAGGGAAATCAATATCAAACAGAAAAATTAAAAGACGTTTTTGAAGATAACGTAATGAATATGAACAATGAAGAATTTTATAAACTTATGCGTAAATTAGGACTTGAAAAAGTTGCATTTGGTCTTGATAGTATAATAGACGAGGGTAATTATAATATAATATTAGCTGACGTTTTTGAAATTGCCCGCGTAACAAACAACGCATAATCTAATTTATTAGAATATGATTTGTGAATTTAAGATGGCTTGCGGCTGATTTTGAAACGTCAAATTCAAAAATAAATATAGAAGAAGAATATACAAGGGTATGGGCGTGGGATATATATGACCCTAAAACAAGAACACATACGGAGGGAACAGACATAGAAACATTTATAGGCGAAATATTTTCAATGAATAGCTGTATAATATATTTTCATAACTTAAAGTTTGATGGAAACTTTATAATTTCTAATTTATTAGACCACGGTTTTATAATCAATGATAGTAAGCAGCATATGACAATTTCAACTCTAATAACCGATAGACTAATTTGGTATATGTTCACAGTCTATTTTAATGGAAAGAAATATATATTCAGAGATAGTATGAAAAAGATTACAACAAGTTTGGCAGAGGCTGCCGATGCATTCGACCTAAAAGTAAAGAAAGGTGAAATAGATTATACTCTTCATAGGGACGAGGGTTATGAACCGACGGATGAAGAATGGGATTATATACACAGGGATACAGAGATATTAGCAGACGTTTTAACATACTACTATGAAAATGGAATGGCATCGTTAACAAATGCAAGCGACGCAATGAAAACGTATATAAAAATCATAGGAAAGGAGCAGTATAACAAATATTTTCCATCGCTAACAAAAGAAGAAGATGATTTTATAAGAAAATCATATAAAGGTGGATTTTGTTATCTAAATCCAAAATATAAATCTAAATTATTAGACAAAATATACTGTTATGACGTTAAAAGTATGTATCCGTCGGTAATGGTAGAATGTCCATTACCATACGGATACCCAGAGTATTATAAAGGTAAATATGAATACGATGAGTATATGCCTTTATATATTCAGCGTATAAACGTTGAATGTGAATTAAAAGACGGACATATACCATCAATTCAAACAAAAAATTTCTTTTCATTAAAATTGAATTATCTTAAATCAACTGATGGCCAAATGAAAGAATTAGTTTTGACGTCAGTAGATTTAAAGAATTTATTAACAGATTATATAATATACGATATAGAATATATAGATGGGTATAAGTTTAAGGCATCATACGATTTATTTTATACCTATATCGACAGATATTTCAAATTAAAAGAAAATTCAAGAGGAGCGAAGAAGCAATTATATAAAATCTTCCTAAACTCCTTATATGGTAAGTTTGCAATGATGATGGAAAGAACACAGTCAATGCCCGAAATGGTTGATGATAGATTAAAGTTTACTCGATTAGACCCCGAACAAGTCGACCCTATGTATACAGCCGTTGCATCGTTTATTACATCATGGGCAAGAAATAAACTAATAGAAGGAATACGTAAAAATCAATCTAATTTTGTATACTGTGATACAGATAGTATGCACCTGTTAAAGCCAGCCGTAGGGGTAAGAATAGGAAAAAATCTTGGTGATTTTAATATAGAGCATGGAGAATATCCAAAGAAAAATGGAAAATATGATTATTCAAGAGAGCCTGAAACATTTGTAAATAAGGGGAAATATTTAGGACAAAAATGTTATATATTGTGCGAAATAAAAGATGGAAAGGAATGCGAAATAAAGAAAATAGCGGGAGCACCAACAGAAGTCAAAAAAGCAATAAATTTAGATAATTTTAAGATAAACTTTACGACCAACGCAGACCAATATCCAAAGTTTAGACAAAAAAGTGTCCGTGGCGGAGTAATCTTGATACCAACAACTTTCACAATAAAAGACAAATAATCTAATAAAATAGACAAAGAGGGCAGTCTTTCGACTGTCCCCTTTGCACATTGGAGAAAAGTATGAACCGTGTGAGCAATTAAACACGAGCATAAAAAGTTTCTTGGAAAAGAACACGACAGTAACCGTCGATAAATATTATTTTACCCCTATCATACATAGTAGTTAAATATTTCTTCTCTGCCTGCGTAAGTTTATTAACATTTGAATTAACAAAAATAGGGTCAGCTGTTTTTATCCACGGATTATCGGGAATATTCGGTTTGACATATAATGTCATATCGTATTCATAAAAACTTAAAAAAGCGTCATCATCACATTGAATTGAAAATAAATATTTAGCCTTTGAAATTTTGCCATATTCACCGTAATCGGTGAATTTATTTTCATACATCATTTTCTTTTGCTGTTCAGAGGCACCTGTAAAAGAAATACTATCTTTCTGTGCCTCTAAAAATGTTTCACTCGGTCTAATATAGTGGATTAAAGCATTTTTCTCACGATACAGATAAATTCCAAATTCTTCGAGTTTAACATCGTAGTATTTAAGTACTTCGTCAAATTGGTTTGTAGAGTTTGAAAGATAAACAACTCTTGCATTTTTATCATCACGTAAGACAGATTGGCATAAGTCCATAAACTTCTCGCGTTTTCCAGCGAGAGGGCGTTCGCCCTTTGCCCTCATAAACTCATCCCAGCAGCCGCGCGTACAATTATAATCAGCGCCCTTGTTGTTATAAAAAGTAGATACTGCAAAATAATATCCACAAAGCTTTTTGTTTATATAAATTCGGTCGTTTTTAATATCATAATTTTCAATTTCGAGCCATTTCAGATGTTCGGGTTTTATACGACCAAAAAACTGTTTAGGGTCACGTATAGCGTCCAAAGCCCTATCAGTAGTTCTCGACCAGAAAAAAGTTTCACCCGTCTTTTGAAAATTATGTAAAAAGTCTAAACGAAGTGGATATGTTTTACCGTATCCACGTCCTCCTATAAGGTGATTATGTTTGACAGCGAACGACTGCCACCTTTTATGACTATACCACCGTAAATTTTTAACCTTTATAGGGTCATCTGGATAAAATTTCAATATAATCACCCTCTTTTCTAATTTATTAGATTTTAATCGCCAAGAGTTTCAACAATATCATTAAAGGTAACATCAGTAGGAAGACGGTCATTACTGCCGTCGCCAAATATAGCCACAATTTGATTGGAAAGCGTATCACCTTGTACAGCAATTATAGGCTTATTACTCCAATATCCACTGGCAGATTTATAAGCCATAGTATTATCAGATGCATACATTGAAAAGCCCATTTGAGAAAGAATTGTGACAATCGCAGCAAACTCCGTAAAAGCGTCCTTGTCCTTAACAGAAAATTGAAAACAACATCTATTTGACAGGGTCATTCCGATAGTTATGTTATGAATATACCGTGTAGCACCACCACCGTTACCGTCTGCACCCTTCTCCCCAGTGGTTTCAACAACACTACCGCTGCAATTTGCGACACCTATTCCAAGAGATGTGACTTTATAAGTTCCAAGCCAACTACGATTCAAAACTGAACCAGCACCTCTAAACACGATGTTAAAAACATCTCCGACAACAGGGGAACGATTAAAGTTTGAAGCAAGGGTTGGAAATGAAATAACGGTAGATGGAATAGATGTAGTAACGTATATACCCGTATATGTAAGACTGTCAAGCCCATTCTTCCCATTCGTTCCATTTATGCCGTTATCCCCCTTATCTCCTTTGAGTTGCATATAGTGCCCAGCTGTAAACTGCTTAGGCGTAGCAGAGTTATCAACCCCAACAACAACACCTAAATACCCATCTGTAAAAAGAACAGTTTGACCAACAATAAAATCGCTATCATCAAAATTGATAACGTCATTGGCTGTAAAAACATTTGTATCCGAAACATGGGAAACATTAGCTGTCCATCTATATTCCCCATAAACCGCATCTATAAGCTCTTTCATCATCTCTTGAAGAGCAACCATTCTCTCTGGAATAGTCATGCCGCAAAGATTTGTAAATCTCATATAATCCTCCAATTTATTCTATTTTATTAGACTATTTTGGAGAGTGGGGCAATAAACCCTATTGCCCGAGATATATCAAATATATCTCACGGTCACTCTCCTCCATAGCTAATTATGTAGGGGCTGCACAGTTTATAGCAATATACTTGTCAAGTTAAAATTGAAGTTTACCCATCCTCCTCGGACTGACATGGCTCTTCAATCGCTATAATTAAAGTGCTGGCACAGAACATCATATATTACTGCTCACCATCTTCGGAGCAACAATCAACATAAACCGTCTGCGGGAATATCCTCATAAACAAAGGCTTAAAGTATGAAAGAAAGTCGTTTATAAGAGCATATTGCGCAGATTGTATACGTTGACGTAATCTCGCGGCTTTATCGGCATATTGCCTCGAAGCTGTTTGATTTGTTATATTTTCAAGAGGCTCATCAAGCGGTGCTTCAACTGCCTCATCAGTGTGCTCAACATAGTTTTCAATAACTTCACCGATATTAAGAAGTTCCTTGTCTGTCATTTTGAGAAACGTTTGATACCTAAAATATCTATCGTAATAGTTAGGTACATTTATTTCAAGCTTTTCCCAAAGAGCATTAAGGAAATCATCTTCCGTCGAAAAAGCTATTTGACAATTCATATATCTTCTTTTTATAAGACGATATATGGTTTGAAGAGCAGGTGCTGTCTCCACAGCATTACCATTATCAAATATATTGATGTTTGGTATAGTTTCAACAGCTTGCTCGGAAGAAATAAACGTTTGATAATCTGGAATAACATCTTTGAACAGAATAGTATCTGTTGCATATGTATTTGATACTCTCATTTATTCCTCCTTATTTTCTATTTTATTAGACTTATCTTTGGAGGGTTCCTCTGTCTGTTTCGGAGGAAGCAGCTTAGGATTTATCTTTGCAGACCCCTCTTTAATAATAGCGTGCTTCTTCATCAGTTCAATACCTATCTGACGATTAAGCAATCTATCATAAAGATAAACTTCCGTTATAGCGTTATCGTTTTCAGCCTCGCTTGTAATAAGTCTTTCTTTTTTATCGAGCATAGAACGAGTGCGAATGCCGTTAAAATTAGCTCGCAACCGCTCATAACTTTCAATCGCTCGAAGATAGCCTTCAAGGTCAAGTTTGGTATCAAGATTAAACATCTTGACAACCTCGTTAAGGTTTTTACCAACCAACGCCGCTATCGGATTATCGTCTTCAAAAAACTGTGAAATAGTTTTCGTGACAACATCTTTTTGCGTTTCATTATCGATAAGCGCAATAGCCTTCTTTGCAGTCAACTTTACAGCGGCTATCATTTTATGATAGACAGTTGACTGGTCATGAATTGATACACTGTTTAACATACTTCGAGGGATGATATTACCCTCAAGGTATGTACCTGTATAATCATTTATAATAACCGCTGGATTGAATACGAAAATGTCATCATAGACAACTTGCTTTGCCTTATCATAAGTTTTACCAGAAAAATCTATCGGATAAATTTCCGTCAAGTCACCAAGCCCATTAAGTTCCCCTGTCTTTGTGTAAGAAGCAACTTTAACGCCGTCACCCTCGTTATAGAAACAAAGTGAGCCATAGGTATACCAAAGCATTTCCAATCTATTAGACGGAAGCTTTAATTCTGGAATATCTGTAATTATACAATTCGTAGCTTGAACAATATCGGCAGCGGTAAGAACCATGTCGTAGTTAGCCGAGTTTATAATTGCAGAATTTATTTTACTTCCGATAGATTTTCCACCAGTAGTGGAACCGTACATAATAGAGTTTATATATGCTTCCTGTTGTTTAATTTTTGCTTCAAGAGCATTTACAGTTTCATATAAAACTTTACGACCCATTTGAAACCTCCTTTTCTAATAGATTAGAATTTGAAGATGGAACAGTTCCCACAATAAAATAACGACAACCCCCTGTAAGAACATCATATAAAGCATCGTATTCGACGCAGTTAAGCAGTGCAGTTGATTTCATCTCTGCAACAGCCTGAATAACAAAATGATTATTTTTAATATAATCATTTAAATCTATTTCATTAGAAAAAACTTCACATGAAATACCAAACCGTTCTACGTTTTGCTGCCAAATTTCATAATCATTTTCAAAGGGAATTTCTTCTATAAATATAAATCCCAATACACTATCGAATAGTCTTGTTCCAGAATTTCCGCCACCTATTAACGTATCGGGTTTAGCTCTTTCATTTTTTGCAAAAATTTCCCTTTGCTGCTCATAATAATGAGCATCCACATAGCCGTCTATAATGGCACCGACACCTCGAATTATATTCCCTATACCAAGTGATTCACCAGCTGTATTTGCTCCTCGAGAATACTCGGAATGCAAAGTAACCTTTGAATATCCCTGTTTAGCATTTGATGGTACAGCAACTTGTCTTATACCCTGCGTAACACCGCCACCACCTAAAGCCATAGCAATTTCTGTACCACCGATAGCAATATTTTGAACTCCCTGCACCCAAGCACCAGCTATCTTTTGATTTCTTACAGATTTTGTCATGGCGTCGTAATATCTGTTTTGAGCGTCAAAATTAGCTTCACTTGATAATACAAATGAGGTATTATCACCTAAATCAAACGACGTTCTAAACAAATATGTCTTAACGTTTCCATCCGTGGAATTTTTAGGGTTAATACAATCATCGCCAAGTGGCTGCAAGCAAATAAAAAATTCATCGTCGGTATCACTTAAAACCGGAAAAACTTTTATATTTATACCTTTATTGTTATTATCGGTATAATCAGATTTATCTAATTCAATAGACATATCACTTTGCATACATCTAATCTCTATAAATCCATATTCACTTTCAAAACTATAATCGCAAAAATAATAAAAATCTATAATATCGTCAAAATTAAAAGACGTAGACGTCAACTCAAATCCAACGCATGTAGTATCACTTCCAGATGATGCAATATAATAAGGATTAGAATAAAAGGGCATAATATATCTTTGTTGATACTGATACCAACCAACAGGTAATCTTGTAAACTTATAACCAACAATATATGGTGAATTTTGGCCAATAATGTCAATAAGTTGAAGATAATCAATATAATTAAAATCTATATCCTTTGTCACTATTTGCGATTTACCGTTATCATGATTGTATAGGGTTGCGCTATATTTATACTTAACATCATTCTCAAAAAATATTCTTAACGGAATAAAAATAACACCATACTGAACAGGCTTACCATAAAAATTATACGGGAATTCGCCTTGCAAATTTTTTGTTGTAAATAAAATTAAAAAATTTTCATAAGTTAAATCATAAGTTTCTTGAGTAGGCAAAGAAACATATACGTCACTATCACCCGATGTATTTATCGCAATCTTCCATTTTCCATTAAAAGCCTTCTTATAAGTCCTAAATTCAGGCTTATAAAATTTTGCATTTTTCTTATAAATTAGACTATCGTTTAATGTCGCCGTACTGATATTAAAATTCTCAAAATTGGAAAGATAATTAACTATCTCTGTAAGTATATGCCGCTTTGCATAAATATATGTTCTATTTACGCTAATCTGCGAATAGTCAATGATGGAAGCAAAATACTTCTTTTCATTATATTCTATCTTACAAAAGTTATATTCTTGCGCGACAGTTATGTCAATAGGAACTTTGAGTTCCACATTCATATCAGTCAATAAATTTATATTGACATTTTGCAAAACAACGAAGGGATAACAATTATCCTGTAAATAGCTATCTCTATCGTTATCAGTCATAAAATACGGTTGATTCAGACTTGAATTTGTCCAAGGGACTTTATAGAATGTTACAGAATTTTTCATTGTTACCCCTCCGTTATTCTGTCAATTTTCTAATAAATTAGATTAACCGCCTGCACCAGCATAAGACGCTGTAAGTTTAGCAACAGGAAGGTTTTTAAGATGCCCTTTGCTATACCAAAAATGAAGAACATTTTTAATCCTTACAGTGTCAATATCAAAGAATGCACCCTGATAAATGAAGTGGTAGAACCACTGATACCAATGTTTATGGGCAACAAACCCGATAACATTGGACGCCGAATTGCTATCGAATGTTCTCTGCGGAATTTTGATACAATAAGGGCGACGGAAATTCTTGTCTATTTTATCGGAATTGAGAAGTACCGCCATCAAATCCATGATTTCATCGTTGAGGAATTTCGCGTTGCCGATAAAAATAAGGTCTTTCAAATCCATTGCGGTTTTGAAATTCGTAGCAGAAGAACCACCGTTATTGATATCGATAAACACGTCGGTATACAGAGAAAAATCGTCAAAAATCTTCTGCCACTGTTTTTCAATCCTCTTTTGATTTTGAAGCTGCGTGGCATTGAGTGCCTCTGCATCAGTGACCCCTGCTTCAGTGAGAAGAGAAACAGTTTGATTCATCTCTTTGCCGGATGACTGTGTAGGCGACCATTTAAGAAGGTCTGCCATAATTTCGTTGTAGAGATAATCTTCCTTTGCACTCTCCATAAGTCCGAGAATGTACGCTACAAATGTAGCCATACCGCCAGCATTCATCATAGCCATTTTGAGGAATGGTTCGACGCGAGAAAGAGAAATTTTCTTCTTAATGGGGTTGCCGATAACTTCCTGTGCATACTTAATAGGCTTGTCGGTAAGCAGGGAAGAAGTTAAAGAATAATCTTCGACCGAGGGAAGTTCTGCAAAGGTGAAAACCTTCTGGTCACCGTATTCAAGCGTTTCGGTACAAAATACATCCGTAAGAGATTTTTCTTTTTTGGATGTATTTGTAGCATACAAACGCATAAACAGAATAAAGTTGGTAAGACCAGCGAAGTAATCATTTGCGTTGAGAACAATAGAAGAAGCTGCCATCGTTAATCTCCTTTTTTTCTATTTTATTAGATTTGAATGAGTGTCTTACGCATAACCTCTTCAGAAGACTTTCCTTCTTTTATCATGTCACGCGCTTGACGAAGCCATGCAATAAAATTCTGTTCGGGGATAGGAACAGGCATTTTATTTTTTTCTTCCCATTTGTCGCATATGTTTGCCATGAGAAGAATAAGTTTGTCGTCGACAACATTATTACCGTTCTTATCCTTTATATACTTAAAAGAAGCGGTTTCGGGCATAAGAACGTCGGTTCGTTTATTAAATGAAAATTTCTGCATTATTTTCATCCTCCTCTTTATTTTTAGGTTTTTCTTTTTCCATCATCTTGTTAACAAGCTGCATAAATTCTGCAAAGGTAGCTGTTATTTTTGTATCGGATTTAACTTCTCCTTTTTTAGGTTCTTCTTTGGGTTCTTCTTTTGGTTCTTCTTTTTTAGATTCTTCTTTCTTGATGTCGGTTGTGGAATTGTTATAAAAATCTAATATTTTAGACAATTCTGCATCCTTTTTTGAATCATCACCAAGAATTGCTAAAAGCTCTTCTTTCGTCATACCAGCGTCCTCCCAATAAACGCAGCAAACTGATTATAAATGTCCTTAATATCGGACGCCCTACCAGACGCTGCAATAACCTCGCAAACCTTTGCAACTTCTTCTTCGCTCATAGTCGCTGTAAGTTCGCGCTTTGTGACCGTGACGGGCACCTCGGTAATAGTAGAAACCATATTAGCCTCCTTGTCGGAAATATCAATATTTTCTATTTTATTAGAATTATTTCCGACGTTAATAGTTTTTGAAATTGTTATTCCTTGTTCAACAGCATTAGTTGCCTCTTCTGCTGTAATTCCCTTTACGGTATCAAGTATTTTAGATACAGCATACGACAACTTATCGACAGAGGTACCGCCTCTTACTTCTGCCTCTAACAAGATTGACGGAAGAACCTCCATCAATCTCTTTAAGCTCTTCGACTTCGTCTTTGATGCAATTATCTTGCACACTATCATTATCAAGCCAATCACGAATAAACAAATAATGCTCATCGTAGAGGGGTTCAGAAGGACGTCTTTCCAATTCACATAAGCACCTCCATTTTTCTAATTTATTAGATTTTGAAAGGGTTGGATGGATAGCGAGCGGAGCGAGCGCGGAAACCCCGGTTAACTACCATCCTACCTTTACACATGTATTATAACATATATTATATTATTTGTCAAGTCTTTTGAGTGGTTTTCTTTAGTTCATGTATACAAT
>ERZ1643249.3420-NODE-3420-length-13965-cov-72.132998_pt1 | contig 13965 bp, 14 predicted proteins | sample MGYA00579263_ERZ1643249 | MGnify/ENA primary metagenome ERZ1643249 (study PRJEB29033, sample SAMEA4952264) | chicken gut metagenome | biome: Broiler Chicken; feature: Gastrointestinal Tract; material: Caecum | place: Ireland | collected 2018 | study: Broiler...
CTTATAAGGCGGCTTAAATGAGCTGTTATAGTTGTGTGGTAGGTAATGTGTAATTCTCTTACTTCTATAATGCCTGTTTATTTGCTCTATAATCGATGAAATAAGATGAGTTGATATAATTGTTAGGACAATAGTGTTTCGTGCTTATATGAAGCTAAAATAAGCCTTTAAATGCGTGTTATAAGGCATAATAAAAGACATACTATTTAAGTATGTCTTTTATTATAATTAATAGTATTGTTCAATCTTTGTAACTAGTAATGAAACATAGTATATATAACCAAATGAATCTGGTTTATTAGTAGCATAATACGCTGTACAAACTAACTTACCATCTACCACATGAAATAAAGTATAAATTCTATTATGATCAGGATCACCTGATGCAGCAAATGTTGAATTTAATCTAATTTCTAAATTATCATCGCATTCTATATACATAGGATCTATTGTATCTGCTGTTTTATAAGTTATACTTGAAGTTGCACCTGCTGCTACATCTCTATCTAATTTAGTAATTCAAATTCTATATTTAGCATTGGGCTTAAAATCTAATCCTTCTAATACATTTCCATAATCTACATCAATTGAGTTATATGTATATCAACTACCACTACTTGATCTACCATTAGCACTAAATCAATGGCCATCTCCGTCATATATAGTATGTCAAGATTTATTTGACCACACTTGTGTATCACCTACATAAACACTTTGAACAGGTGTACTACCTACATATAAACCACTTATTTCATTATTTCCTATATTTATCATATTATGCTCCTGTTACGAAATAAATTGTATTAGCATCTGGACTTTCTGGTAATGCACTAACAACTTGAATACTCTTATTATTTAATCTCGTATTTAGAGTATCATTTGTTACATAATTATTTAATGTCTGATTTATCTCTGATGTTGTAGAATAATTTTCTAAGGTAGAATTTAATGAAGTAGTTAATACATAATTAGATAATGTACTACTTAAACTATCATTTGTTACGTAATTGGATAAATCTATTTGAGTTGTACCTATTAATTCCCAATCATTATTTACTCATATATATTCATCATATATATTATCTTCTGATGTTTGAGATTTTGATACTAAATATATTACTTTATATTCTCCACTTGCTGGTAATTTAGTTACTACTTGGAATCCGCCAGTTGATACAGAGCTTATTAAACCATTTACTTCTGTTTTACTATAAGTATTCTCCTTTGTATAAAAGTTTTGTAATAAATTAATTACTTGTGTTTGACTATAGGTATCAGTTTTAGTGTAATAGTTTTGTAAAGCTGTAGAAATTTTTGTATCTACTTCAGTAGAAGTTATGTTATTATTTACTGCATCATAAAGTTGAGATACTGTTACATTTTGGTCACCATTAGATAAGTTTCCATTTAAATATAAATTTCTCCATTGTTGACCAGATTCTCCTAAATCTTGTCTTGGTTTTGAATTATTTGGATCTAGGGAAAGTGGTACTAAAGCATTGTCATATAATCCATAACTTCGTACATCAGAACAATAAATATTTAATCCAGAACCTGATCCATAATGTCCTCATGTGAAATTTACTATATCAGCAGCATTACGCATAAATTTTAATTCATCAGGTAATATTTTTATGCGATTGGAATCAACTCCAGATATTCCTATATCTATTCCATTTGTAAATGTTTTAACACCTGTAATCTCTTGGTCTGTACTAATAGATACATATTTTGATAAATCTATTGATCCTCCAACTCCTGGTACAAATAATGTAAAGTTTATTGGATCTACATCTGGTTCAGTTGTTGAAATGATTGATGATGTTATAACTAGATATACACTATTATTATAGCTTACTACATCATAATATTTATATTGTGTACCGCTAATCCATTGCCCTCTATAATTAAAACCTTGACCTGTTTCGCCCTGTAAACCTTGAGGTCCTCTTGGTCCTTGTACACCTTGTATACCTTGTTCTCCCTGTTCTCCTTTTGGTCCTTGTTCTCCTTGGTCTCCTTTAGGACCCATAGGACCCATAGGACCTTGAATACCCTCTATTTGTCCTGCATCTGTCCATTGTAATGTAGTTGTCCCAGTTATGATATAAAGGTGATTATAACCATCGATATCAACTAAATATGCCTCGTTTCTAATATCTTCTGTAGGTTCTGGTAATTGAGATATATTAGTTAAAGTACCTACAATTATAAATGAATCACCTGGATTACCTTTTACACCTTGTGGACCCATTGGACCTTCTGGACCTTGTATTCCTTGTGGACCTCTTGCTCCCGTATCGCCTTTTGGTCCTTGATCTCCTTGTGGTCCTTGAGGACCTTGTGGTCCTGGTATACCTTGTAATCCTTGTGGTCCAATAGGTCCTTGTGGTCCAATAGGACCTTGAGGTCCTTGAACACCTTCAACTACTCCAACATCAGTCCACACCTTATCTGTAGTACCTACTATAACATATAGATTATTTTCACTTCCTACTAAATAAGCTTCATTTTGAGGAGCTGTATCTGGATCTGGAAGTTGATCAGTATTAGTTAATGTACCTGCTATTATAAATGATTGTCCTGGAGTTCCTGGATTTCCTTGAATACCTTGAATACCTTGTAATCCCTGTGGTCCTGTAGCTCCTTGAATACCTTGTAATCCTTGTGGACCTCTAATGTTTACTGTAGCAGTCCAAGATGATCCATTATATTGATATATTTGTCCATTATTATCTACATATTGATCTCCCTTATTAGGATTAGATATTGGACTTCCACTATTCCATATACTTCCTCTTGTACCTTGTGGTCCTGTATCTCCTTTTGGTCCTGTCGCTCCTGTTGGACCAGGTACTGGAAATCGTCCTATATTAAACCAAATAGGTCCTTCATTACCACTAAACTGTCTAGTATAAATATATAATTCATATGGAGTTTCAGTACCTACTGCATAAGCATCGCCATATTCACCTTGATAAGTACTAGCATCTGGTAATTCACTTGATGAACTAACTTCACCTATAACTTTAATACCAAACTGGTTTAATACACCTTCTTCTTCTAAGATATATCTGATGTCTGATTGGTTTTGTCTGACTTGCTCTTCAAGATTTCTAAATTGTTTTCCATCGATTGTAAGCATTTATCAATCTCCTTTTTTGTTATTTTCTTTTGACTTATAAAGTCTTCATAGTATAATGCATATTGATAATATTCATTAGTTCAATATGCTTCTGCTGATTTCATTTGCAATATTCCAAATATTACACCCATTGTTATTACTAATAAATAAGTTAATAGGCTCATATAATCATAAGTTAATATTGCATTTGTTAAAGCTATTGTAGATAACGCTGTTGATAAGAATATTGTAACTCCCTTTGTTGTCCATTGTTGTTTATTTCATTTATTAGGTGATCTTGGAATTATTTCTTTTATTTTTATCTTCTTTAATATCTCATTAGCTTTCTTATAATCTTCATTATTTCTTACATTTATCTTAGCTTGTTCCATAAAGCAATAAAAGATTAATACGTTTAATATTGCTATCAATAATTTAGTTACTATATATATTGCTCATGCTGCTGGTGTTTGTGGTAATTCAAACCCTAATTGTGCTTCTGACCCTATCATAGGAACAAATACTAATACTACAAGAGATATTACTGCTACTAGTCCGTAATATAAATACTTCTTTAATTCAAACTTATCCATACGCTATTCCCCTCAAAATTACGGTTATTTCCCTCGTTTATCTATCTCGTTATTAATTACATATAACCCTTTATATTTCTTGTTTAAAGGTGTTATAATAAACTCATCTATAATAGTGGTTATAGCAATAGTTAATAGTAAAGGCATTATATTATCTAAGCACATATAAATTCCTAATACTAATATCCATAAGGTTGATCTAATATGATATTTCATGACAACATTTATTGCTACTAATATAATAGCTATAATAAGTGTACATCCTAATACTAATTTTTCATGTATTTCACCTTGTATAAACCCCATTATAGTAAATGCTAATATTGGTCCTAATAATAATACTATACTTAATAAAGATAATAATCTATGTTTTATCTTATAAGATTTTGTAACATCACTCATTATTTAACCTCTTTATTGTCTTTAATCTTAACCTTATCTAATTTCTGCACCATTAACTTAATCTGTCTTTTTAACTCATAATTCTCTTGCATAACTATCTGTATTTGTTCTTCTATCTTCTTCATTCTATTACTATTAATTACTTCATCTCTTAAAGTTTTGAATGATTTAAGTACTTTAACTACCATTAGTGTCATTGCTAATATTGCTGTTAATGATGGTAGTATAGATATAATATAAGTTGTTATTTGGTCTATCATTTTAGATATCTTCCTCCTCATTTAAATCTGTTACATACCATAAAGGTAATTGTGGTTCGACTATAACTAAGAATAATGATTTGAATTTATTTATAAATTCTGATGTTACATCTGTTGCTAATAAGTCTCATAAGAATGCATAAGCATCTAACTTTCCTTTCTTATAATTATTAGTATTTTGTTCATTAATCGTAGTTAATTCTTCTAATGTTGATGTAGATGGTGCTGTAGATGGATTGTAAGAATGATTTACTATTTGCTTACTACCTTTAATAAGTTCATCTTCACTCATTGATCTTAAAGTATCTTGTATCTCTAATCTTCTCTCTCATGCTGGACCATACATGAATATCGTTGATCATATCTTATATTGAAATTGATTTTCATCTGAATTTGCTATATGACTATTACCATATCTGCTATATAATAGATAATATAATGTAGTAGCTGATTCATCACTTATTGTTGTTTGTATTCCATTATCATTATAGTTTTGTAAGAATGTTTCTACATCTGGAAATATATCTGTAAATTTTCTTGTTCTATAATTACCATATAAACTATTCAACATTTTCTTCCTCCTCAGTTGCTTCATTAGCAGGAAGTTCATTACCTACTCCACTTTGGTCTTTATCATCATCTATATCCCCATCTTGATCGTAATCTAGATTTAATACTGTTTCTGATGGTTCTACTCAAATACCTAATCCTCATATACTATTTACTAAGTTACAAAACTTTTGTCTTAATGCTAATCCATCTTGATATACTAACCCTACATTGCCTGCATTCATCTCTTGTTCTGCTTCTAACATATGAGATTTCTTCTGGAATAATCCACCATTATCAAGTCCATATAATGATAATCTAAAGTTATCTAATGCTTGCATATACAATAAGAATTCTTCTGATTTTAATGCACTACCATCTGTTAACTCTTGGAATTCTATATTACCTACAATTGGTATCCATATATCTCCATTTAATGCTGCTCTTGTTATTGACTTAGATGCTGCTTTTACTGTTGCTTGTTGGTCTTCATCATTAACTCTCATTCCTTTAATACCTGAATTTGCTATTAATGATGTTCTTGCAAGTGGGAATGCCTCTGCCATTGCATCTAATATTGGTTCTTGTAATGTTTGTCTTGGTATATTAGTTTGAGATATTTGTTTACTATAATCTGATAATAATATGCATCCATCTAAGAATGTATCTAAATCTAAGTCTAGTGGTATCTCATATATTGGCGTTTTTGTTAGCCCTGTTATCCAAGCATCTTTCTTATCTTGTGCTGTGCCATTAAAAGGTAATGGAGTTACCCCTTTATATCTACCATATACATCTATTGACCCATCTAGTGCATATGGTAGGAAGTAGAATGTCTCATCTGTATCCATATAGAAGAACATTCCTTGACCTTTATAATAAAGTATTCTCTCTATTAATTGCCCATCAAGTCCATTAGGTAAGTTAAATCATGTATATCTATTTATAGCATTTTGCTCATCTAATATTCTTAATGTTCTTCTAATATCATTCTTTAGATTACATTTATCTTCATCTACTCTTATAGGTAGTCCTGTCTTAGGGTCTATCCCTGCTTGTATTAGAGTATTTATATCTGGTAATCTTGCATTATTTGCCATCTTTCTCCTCCATTTGACTCATTATTTTTTGATATAATGGACTAGTTGGGTCTATCTTCTCTTTACCTAATCTTAATTCTTCTTTTATCTTAGGAACATCTTGTTTTTGTTTAGCTAATGTTTGTGCTCTCTCCATCATTGATTGCTTGAACTTAGTAGCTCTTTCTTTCATTAAAGCGTTATTAACTGCTCTATTCTGTTCTGATAATATAATGTTACGGAGATTAGGATTAGTCATAGCTTTGTTATAATCTTCATATGCTTGTATTTGTTTTCTGTCTACTTTTAACCCTTCTATACTTCCTTTAATATCTTTACTGCCTTCTTTAAGTGCTTCTTTTATCGCTTTACCTTCTTTTGCTACTTTACTAATAGTTGATAATGCAGCAGCTTGATTTATTATTGAATTTACTGAACTCTGTATACTCATCTAAATAAACACTCCTTTATTTATCTCATTTGCTATCTCATTTACTACATGGAAGTTATTATCAGTGCCTTCAAATCTTATTAATTTTCCTTTTATATAACTTGGTTGTTCGTGTAAGAATTGACTTATTGTGCCTATTCTCATTACTGTCATCCCATTATAATATATCTTATCTATTAATGCTTGTTTTTCTTCTTGTGTACAAGTGTAATATTCTAATACTGGGAATATCTTATTATTATAAGTAAATGCTGATGTTTTGGATATGTTATAAGGTATTGCTTTTATATTACCTAATTGATAATCAAATTGATCCTTTCTATAATCTATTGCCTCTTGTCTTAATTGCTCTGATAATTGATAATCTCTCCAGCCTGCTAAGCCACTAACACCGCCTCCTAGTACACCTCCAACTAATGCTCCTATAGGCCCTCCAGCAATTGCTCCAGTAAGAGCACCACTCATCCCTGCTCCTACTGCTCCTGATGCTATTTGCCAAGCTTGTTGCTCTTTTTGTACTGCATTATTTATTTCTAAGTTTAATATATCTCTTTTAAAAATCTCATAATAATTTTTATTATTTAATTGATAATTTGCCCATGCACTTGATAATTGAGGTAAACTAAAATCTCCTCCACATATAAGACCTCTAGCATCATTAAAGTCTTGCCCATATAGATTTTTAAAGTTAGGGTTAATATGAATATATGGGTTAAATGGTTTATAACTACAGTCTACATTAAAGTAATCAACTCCATCATTCATTGCTGCACTAAATTCAAATTGACCATTAAAGTTAGGGCTACATAGTCTATACATATCTGTTTGGCTCTCTATCTTCTTATTGCCTACAGATATCTCATATGGTATATCAAATGTAAATTGTGATGATAATGCCCATATTACAACTGTTATATTATTACCTGAGTTGTCTGTAACTAAATTGATTTTAGTATTAGCTACATCTACTTCCCCATCAGCTGTTATTATATTTCTTGCTGGGCAATATGGTAATAATTGAATATCATATATATTCCCTGTCCCTGTTTGAGCACCTATTGCTGTTGCTATATTTAATGCTGCTGATTTATTTGATGTCAATAATGGTGAGCCATTTTGTTTTATCTCTAACTCATCACTATAAGGTATACAGAACATATCATATGGTTGGTCTTCAAGATGATATCTATCATCACTAATAGTTACTTTTGCATTATTTGTTAATTTTTCTAATTGTATTGAATATGTACTAGTTTTATAACCTACCTTATATGTATTTGCATTAGCTGCACCTAATAAACTTTCATTTGTGCCTAGTACAGTTCTAACTAGAAGGTCATCTAATTTATTAAATAAGCTACCACTACTAATATTAATTGATTCTATTACTTCATCATCAGTTTCTATTATATTTACTTTATAAAAGAAAGAAGTTGCCGTGTCCTTAATTACTTTACCTTTAAGACTTTTAAATTCACTTGTTTTTGCACTTGTTTCAGTATCTAAATATGCTCCTACTAATGAATTTAATTGAGATACATTAGATGCCCATTGACTTGGATATGCAACTCTTAGCCTTCTTAATTGAAGATTAGACAAAAAACCATCTTCATTATATATTAATGATGTATCACTTATACTTGGAGCTGTTGTATATTCTATTGTGAGGCTATTTCCAGCTATATCTAGTAATTGACCTTTATCATTAGTACCTCATCCAAATACTCATCCCATTGATCTTGCATAGCCAGCATAATTAAAAGTACTAGGGTATGCTTTAAATTGTTGTGTTTGATATTGAGCAAATTCCCAATTATCTATGCCATTTACTGTAATATCTTCTCCACCTTCAATTGGATACTCTGCTGTAATCTCTGTTGCTTCGCTAAATGAATCTTTTGGTATATACCCTACTACCCAAGCACACCCTGTTTCATCTTTTAAAGGTGTTTCACTTGTCTTTATCTGGTTAAAGGTCATATCTTCAGAGTTGTATATCATAGGGTCATCTTGATCTAATGTTGCTTTCTCTATAAAACATGGAGCATTTATGATAGTACTATAATTATCTGCTACTAAGTCTCTTCTTAAGGTTAGTGTATATTGACCTGTTCTTTCTCTTCTACAATCTAATATAAACCATCTACTATCTATTTCATTATACTCATTAACTGCTAATAAATAATTACCTATTTGATCTTCACTTAAGTTTACTACTTGTTGAGTTGCTACTCCATCTCCTGGATTAAATGATACTCCTTGTATTACATTTCCTAATTGATATTCTAGGTAATCTGTTAATGAATCTTCTTTCTTAATAGTTCTATTGTAGTAGTTGTTATATTTAAGTATATATAGATTCATCTTAAACTCCTTTATAAAAAAATGGTAAGGGGCTTTAAAGATAAACCCCTATGAACTATGCCTCAGTACCTCTTAATGTGATCATTGGATAATTTTGTAAATATTCAAGAGTATTATGACCCCATGTTAAGTAATGAGTTTCTGTTAATGATTTTGGATTGAAGAAACTTGTACCTACTTCAAATGCACTCATAAATGGAATACTGTTCTTATGCATGATTTTACATACAATTGTATTATCAGTTGTATAAGTTGTATTCGCTGTATAAGTAGCTCCACTTGGAAGTAAGTCACCTGGGAATACGTGATATGTTTGTTCTGATACTGTGTAATCTGTTTCTATTAATGATCTAATAGTTGCATTAGATGCTGGTACTGTTCCACCTGTTGCATTTACTTTACCAAAATATCTTGATGGTAAGTAGTAATCATTAAGTTTATCTACTAATCCATCTCTATGGAATATAGTTGGTAAGTCAACCTTTAATATTTTGTTATAGAAGTCACTATTTCATACAATTACAATATCTTCAGGTCTATATGATCTTAAGTTACCATAATCGTTAAAGTCTCTTGAAGGATCTCTTAATTGAATCATTAAGTTAGCTATTTTTTCTGCGATTGCTTGTCCTTCTAATCTATTAGTAGCTTCTAAATCACCTTCTACTTCTTGGAAAGTAATAGATTGATCTTGAAGTCCTACAGTTGTCTCTGCTGTTCCTACATAAGAGTTAACTAATGTAGCATCATAAACACGTTTAGTATCTCTGATCCATCCTAACATAACACTATTAAATTCACTAAATGCACCTTCTGTACCCCATGCTCTTTTTGATAAATAATTATCTACTGTTAAGCATATTTGTCTAAATACATCAAGTGTAATTGCTTGACATTCTGGAGCTTCTGGTCTATATAATGCTAATAAGTTTGCTGCTTCTGCATCATTTCCCCATGGAGCTGATTTAAGAACATCTGTAGAGTAGTATAATTTTGTATCACCATAAAGTGAACCATCTACTCTAAATCTATCTGCTAATTCACTAAAGGTGTCTGTGATATTGTCTGCGAATACTTGTTGACTTATAATCATATTGTATAACGCAGCAAAAATCTCGTTTGATCGTAATTGACCATTAAAGTTTGCCATTTATTCTATCTCCTTGTTTTTGGTAATACTGAGTCTACTGTGACTCTTTGAAGCTCATTTGTAAATACGTTTGAATCACCGTCCGCATAGTCAACACATTCTTGTAAAACCTTAGCGACTCTATCTGCAGTTTTAATATCTTCCTCGGTTGGAATAATATTTTTTCCCGCTGGTAAGAAAGGATCTGGTTTCCCTTGTTTCATTAATTCCTCTCTTAGCTTAAGAGCGTTAGATATATATTCTAGATTAGTTGATTCTTTATTGAATAATTTATCTCTTAGTTCATCTATATTTACTGGCTCTTCTTTCTTAACATCAATACTTTCGCCGTTTACTAAGCTGTTAAGTAAGCGTTTATTCTCTTCACGTAATTTATTATAAGCTTCTCTATCGACAGAATTCTGTTTAATCTCTTTTATAGCTTCGATATAGTCGATACTGTCATTCACTTCTTCTTGCTGCGATACGCTTGTTACTTCTTTTTCTTCCATATTTTCTCTCCTAATTTAATAATCTAAATAAATAGTATATTTAACGTATAGGGTTTATATACATAAGCTATCGACACTTAACTCATGCCTTAATGTTTGGAACCTCTTCGGTCGTAATCCAACTCACTAATTATAACTAATATATGTATATTCCTCTGTTTTATACTATTGGTTTTAAAGACTTTTCCTTGTCTATTCACTACCAAAAAATACTTGTCCTACTGGTGCATCTCCTTCTTGCATATTTTCTTCATATGCTCTAACTAAATCCCAGAAGTTATCTAGTTGTACTGTACCCATTCTTATGTCTGATATTTTTAATTTCTTGCCATATTGTTGAGCATATGCATTTCTTATTGCTCTTGCTTGTTTAGTTGTACGCTCATATTTTTCTTGTCTTGCTATTAAGTCTTGAGTTATGTTTAATACTTTTCTCTCGCCTCTACTTACTTCTTTCCTTCTATCATTCTCTAATGCCAAGTACATTACTTTAAATTCTGTTTTTGAGTATTTATCTTCTAGCCCTACTTTTGATTTCTTTAATTTTGAATAATATCTCTTTTCATATGTTGAGTATAATTTATCCCAATTTCTTTTCATTATCTTCTACCTCTATTATTCCTTTTTCTCTATCAAATTTTAACATTACTACTTTAGCTTCTTGTTGGTATATATCACCCCATTGCCATTTATCTCTTGGTTTAATTCTATCTAATTTTGTTTTTCCTCTTAATACTGGATGATATTTACCATCTTCTATATATTCATATGCACCACTAGATTTTATTCTTAATGTGCAGTTTTTATGGTCTTCCTCAAATTCTCCTAGTAATTTACTACTGAGATTTGTAGGAGCTCCTATAAACCAGATACCATCTGTGTTTATAAGTACTGGTATTCTATCTGTGGATTTTAACCACTTTAGCATAGCATCTATCTTTTGATTGTTTCTTGCTTTTGCATACCTTGATATATGGGCTAATTTTGCTTTAATTCTATTATCTTTTAAAGTTTGGAAATATCCACAAGTTAGATTTAATATTGCTTTATTCTCTGGATGCTCTTTTCTTCCATAATATAATCTTTCTATTGCTGGTCTCCATTCTGGAATAAACTCTGCCATCCCTGATGGATAACTACTATGAATATCTATATGATTAGCATTTTCAAATATTATATCTCTATATGAATCTCTTAGTAATTCTATTCTTTCTTTTGGTATTGTTTTCTTTACTTCTTCGCCATTGTCTATGAAATAATCTTCTATATTTATTCCATCTTTGGCTAATTCTTTACTAAATAATTGATATGCTTGTCTTCCTGATATTGAATTATCTTTAGCACTTGCTCTATATTGTAATCTATAAAATGCTGGCTTATTGCTATCTAATGCTAATACTACTAATTCTGCTCCTAGATTCTTATCAGATTTAACTTCATATCTTGGTAGTCTTAAATTCTTAATTGAAATACCTCCACTTTTAGTTCTAGGTATTCCCCAATTAATTTCACCTTTATCTTCTTTATTCTTCCAATATAAATAAACTTCATTAAACTCATCTACTGATGATGTTGTAGTTACTGGAAGTTTTCTATAATTAGGCTTAAGTGTTAACTTAGCACTTTTAATTTTAATCATAATTTACTCCTAGACTAGAAACTAGAAGGACGTCCATTTCCAGTCTAGTTTCAATTATCCTCTCTCTCTTTATGGCTGATGAGTTTCCAAATAATTATTTCTTAACTGAATTGAAGAATTGATTTGCTCCATTCTCTTTTCTTTCTCTTATATTATCTATATGTGGTTTAATTTCTAAATTATCTAATTGACAATTATATGCATCATCATCTTTATGACATATATCATATCCTTCTGGATAATTATCATAATTATAAATTCATACTAGTTGATGTAATGTAGTTGTTTTTGGCTTCCCAAATAAATTAAAACCAACTCCTGGATAATATTTATCTTTCCCATGTGGATGTTTAGTACATAGGTTAATTATAGGTCTTCTTGTCTTTCAAGTAGTTCTGCTGTCTTTTCTAAATTGATATACTTCCCAACCACCTACTTCATTTTCATTTGGTATTAATTTAATACCTGCATCTAATAAATCTTGTTTTGTAAATAAATTCTTTCTTTCCATTTCTTTTCTCCTTTTCCTTCTTATATAATAATTTAGCGCAACTTTTTTTGCTTAAAGAAAATTTGGTTTTTTTATTTCTCTTCTCCTTCTTATATATAAATATAGCGTGATTTTTTTTCATTTATTTTTAAATTGTTTAATTTTGTCTATTTTCTTGGTTTTAGTAACTCTAATTCTTTCTTAAATTTCTTAAATGTTATTAAATCTTTATATCTAAATGATCTTGTATCAAATAATGCTATAACTGAATCTCTTGCTTGTGTATTGAATATTCCATCTAAATATGGTCTCATTAATAACTCTGATGTCTTCTCTCCATTATATGGTGCTATTATATTACTATTTCATACAGTAAACTTTACATCATTTCTAAATTTAATTATTGTTGTTGGCTTTATTAGCCTTTCTTTAGTTACTAATGTATCATCTACTTTTATTTCATTTGTAAATGTAGATGCTGTAGGCATTAATATATCTGCTATTGTACCTTTTCTTCTTTCTTTATATTTCTCTGATGGTTCTATGTAATCTATTACTGCTCTCTTCTTCTTTAGTTTATATCTTCCAAATTCTTCTGGTAAGAAATTAAATGCACATAATATATCAGATGCTTCTTCTAATGTATTCCCTATGCATATTACTCTTACTCTTGTTTTAGTGGATCTTACTAAGTTCTCTAATTGGTTTGTAAATGCATATAATATATCAAATGACCTCTTTTCATTTAACTCTCTATTCATTTCATCTAAACATATGTTATAGAACATATTTGGGTCATTTAAGAAGTCTTTATCGAATAATCCTGAGCCTTTATCATTATAGAAAGTTGATAATGCTAATACTCTTGCCATTAATTCTTTCTTAATTACTTTGTTTTTATCATCTCTTTCTAATACTTCATATACACCATCACCTACTGTTATTAAATCTAGGTTATATTTTCTTCTTAAGTCTGGATCTATTAATTTCTCTGCATTATTCTTTAGTAACTTTTGTTGTGATGTGTCTGTTAATCTTAGCCAATAGAATGGTCTCTTCTTTTGTTTCCATTGTCTTACATAAGTATCAGTTACAGCATATGATTTACCAGCTTCTCTTCCACCTAATAAGAAATAGAATATTGCCCAAGTATTACCTAATATACTTCTTAATGAATACCATTCTTTGTTTAGTAAGAATCTCTTTCTATCTATTTGCGATTTTGCTTTACTATAACTACTCATATCTTCACTCCTTCTTATATATAATTTTAGCGCAAATAAATTTCTGATTTTAATTAATTATACAGTATTTAATTAATTACACATTACCTACCACACAACTATAACAGCTCATTTAAGCCGCCTTATAAG
>ERZ1643249.3425-NODE-3425-length-13956-cov-4.162362_pt1 | contig 13956 bp, 14 predicted proteins | sample MGYA00579263_ERZ1643249 | MGnify/ENA primary metagenome ERZ1643249 (study PRJEB29033, sample SAMEA4952264) | chicken gut metagenome | biome: Broiler Chicken; feature: Gastrointestinal Tract; material: Caecum | place: Ireland | collected 2018 | study: Broiler...
TTGACTTCAAACATCTTGATTGCTTGTTCGTCAGCCATGTCTGTCAAAGTGTTTCTGCATTCTCTCTCAAGAGATGGGAACAAAAGACGGTCATATGCATCATGAATGACCTCGTCAATCAAAGCATTTGTGTCCTCATTGTCTTTTTTGTAATATTTTTCAATCACTGGAATTGTCAACTTTTCATCAATTGTGATGTCAACCTTCAAACATTTTTCCTTCTCCCCACGATTGATTGCCAAAATTCTGTGACTTGGCAAACTCTTGACTTCTTGTTTGAAGTTTGCATAGGTTTCATAGGTCAAATTGTTTTCATTTTCAAGAAGAACGCAATTGATGAATGCTTTGTTTGCAATGATTTCACGAAGCTCTTTTCTGAGTTCTGCATTGTCAGAAATTCTTTCTGCAACAATATCCTTTGCCCCAGCAATTGCTTCTTCAACAGTTGGAACTTCTTCAGTGATAAATTTTTCTGCTTCTGTGGCAACAACATAGTCTTTTGATTGTGCTTGCAAAATATCTGCCAAAGGTTCCAAGCCCTTTGCGATGGCAACAGACGCTCTTGTTTTTCTCTTTGGTTTGTAAGGTCTGTAAATATCCTCAACTTCAGTGAGTGTCAATGCATCTTCAAGAGCTTTTGCAAGTTCATCAGTCCATTTTCCTTGTTCTGTGATAACTTTTTGAACTTTTGTTTTTTCATCGTCCAAATTTCTCAAATATTTCAATCTGTCAGCAAAATTTCTGAGCACTTGGTCGTCACAAGAACCATGCATTTCTTTTCTATAACGTGCGATAAACGGAATTGTGTTTCCTTCATCAATCAATTCAATAATGTTGTGAGTGTAGTCACTTCTAAGCCCAAATTCACTCGAAAGTCTTTCTTCAATAGTCATGTTAATTTCTCCTTAATCTTTGTTGTATTTCACTAATGATTGTATCATATTTTGGCAAATTTTTCATAAAGATTTCACCATTTTTCTGCAAAATTTCGCCTTTAAACACTGTCATCAGGACATCTCTCTTGGATTTTTCCCAAACAAGTGTTTTGAGCGGATTTTGATAAAGCGACCTTCCACCAGAAACAACGATAAAGTTGGCAAGACTTCCTTTTTTTACACCATAATTTTCAATTCCAAGCATCTTTGCTCCGCCTGTTGTTGCCATTTGGAAAACATCTTTTTCGTCAATACAACTCTCGTCTTCAAAAAGTCCTCTTTGAGTCATGATTATTTGTCTCATAAATGCAAAAAAATCAATCTCAAAACTGCTTCCACTGCCAATTCCGACGCAAAAATCTTTGCTCTTTAGTGAAACCAAATTGGTTGGTCTGATTCCAGATTTTCCATCAGCAGAAGGTGTCAGGCAAAAAGAACAATCATATTGAGAAAACAATTCCAAATCATCTTTTTCAAAGCAATTACCACCAACAATTGTCGGAGCTCTGTCCAAAAACCCAAAGTCTTCCAAAACCTGTGAAAGCGGTTTTTTATATTGCATATCAATCGTTCCAAGTTCTTCCAATGTTCTTCCCGCATCAATCAACAATCTGCTTTTATCTTGCGCAACCAATGACACAAGTTCTGACAATTCTTGCTCACTTCTCTCGTCAATGCAGTCCAATAACACACAAGCAAAACCATTTTTTTCGGACAAGTCATTGAAAGTTGCCCCGGCCAAAACATTTTTTACAATCATAAGATATTGAACATATTTCAACATTTCCGCATCAATGCCATCTAAACACCCATAGTTCTTTTCAAACGCATTAAAACTGTGGCAAAACGCATTGACAAAAGGTGGAAGAACAAAATCTCCATTCAAATCTATAATATCCGCCCTTTCTTGTCTGTCAGAATCAGCATTTTGAATGTCTTTTATTATGCCATTTTCAACATACAAATCAACAAGTTCCACCGAACCATTTTCGATGTCAACCAAATTTGCATTTTTAAAGATTTTTTGCATATAAACCGCCTTTGAAATAATACTAAATGATATGAAAGAGTATATAACAAAAGGTTGAAAAAGGCAAATGAAAGACAGAACAATCTTGCACTCTGATGTAAACAATTTTTTCGCTTCGGTGGAATGTTCCACAAACCCAAAACTGTTTGGAAAACCTGTTGCAGTCACAGGAAATCCAGAAAAAAGAACGGGAATCATTTTGGCAAAAAATGAAATTGCCAAGGCACAAGGCGTCAAAACTGGCGAAGCAATTTGGCAAGCAAAACAAAAATGCCCCACCCTTGTGACTATAGGTCCTCATTATGCACTTTACGAAAAAATTTCAAAAAAACTTCATGAATTGTATCTGGAATACACAGATTTTGTTGAACCATTGGGTCTTGATGAATGTTGGCTTGATGTGACTTCATCTTTGAAATATCTAAACAAAAATGGACAACAAATCGCTGACGAAATCAGAGAAAGAGTAAAAAAAGAATTTGGCTTCACGGTTTCCGTTGGAGTTTCTTTTTCAAAAATCTTCGCAAAACTTGGAAGCGACATGAAAAAACCAGATGCGACAACCATAATTGACAGTGAACATTTCAAAGAAATAACCTATCCCCTTCCACTCAATTCTGTTGTTGGATTTGGAAATAAGTTGACCACAAAATTTGAAAAAATGAACATTCTGACAATTGGCGATTTTGTTGCTCTGAAAGAACAGTTTGTCAAAGACATCATGGGAAAAACAGGAGTCGAACTTCATCAAAAATTATCTGGCGAACTGATTGACCCAGTCACCTGTTATTACGAAATTTCTCCACCAAAAAGTGTAGGCAATGGAACCACAACCATTCAAGACATACAAAAAAGAGAAGATGTCAAAAAAGTTGTCACATTCTTAAGTGAAAAAGTAGGTTCAAGACTGATTATTGGCAATCTTCAAGGCTCAACCGTGACAGTGACATTAAAAACAAATGAATTCGAAAAATTTAGGCACTCAAAGACCATTGCACCAATTCAATTGAGCGAAGAAATCTCCGAACAAGCGATGAATTTGATTGATGAATTTTGGAAGTATGACAAAAAATTGAGAGCAATTCGTGTCAGAATGTCAAATTTGACCAAGGTTGACAAAATGGAACAACTTTCATTTTTTGGAAAAGAAACAAAAGACCTTGGAAAAACAATTAATGAAATTAATCAAAAATACGGAAAAAACAAAATTTATGTTGCAAGTGACACTGTCTCATTCATAAACAGAAAAAATGAAGATGAAGGATTTTTCTAGAACCAAAACCAAACAAACACATTCGTAAAAAAAGACGTCAAAATTGACGCCTTTTATTAAAATCATTATTCAGCAATTTCAACAACTTCATCTTTTTGGGATTTTGATTGTTGAACATTTTTCTTCTTTTTTCTAGGTCTATAACCAACTGCCCAAAGTCCAGAACTCATAAAAGCACATGAGTAGAATGTTGCAAGAGTTCCAACCAAAATTGGGAATGTAAACTCGCCCATATTAATAAATCCCAAAACTGTGATCATGAAGATAATGATGAACATAACCAAAACTGCAAGAATCAAGTGGGACATATTGCTCTTGGTTGCACTGTTTGCAATTTGTTTGTTGTCAATTTTTTGATTTGCTTGACTTGAAACCTTCAAACTTTCTTTGACTTTGCCAAGCAACATAACTGAATTATAAATTGAGAAGCACATAACTGTAAAGAGTGCAACAATGAATGAAATGTTGATTTCAATTCTGCAAATAACCATTACAGCTGCAGTAATCAACAAGTCGTGAACAAGTGCAAGGAATGTTGTCATACTGCTTACAAAACCGAATCTGAAAATGAGATAAATCAATGCAACCGCAAGAGCAACAACAAATGCAATTACAGATTTCATAACTGTTTCGATTGTTCCGCTCGCTGTTGTAAATCCACCATTTGTGACAAATCCTGCTTCGTCCAATCCTTCCAAATCACTTGGATCATTCACACCTTCATCAACATACCCAAATGCCTTCAACAATGCAAGATGAATTTGATCGTTGTCTGCTTCAATTCCACTTTCATCTTTTGACGAATCATTTTGGTATTTGACTATACCAGCATCTTCTGTATATATACCTAAATTACTGTCCGTGATTGTGGTCTTTTGAATTGTATTGACTGAAAGACCAAACTCACTCAAAACACCATTGATTTTTTCTTTAAGTTTTCCCATATCAGTGTCAAGGTCATATGATTCAAATTCTGAATATGTCCCCTCTGAATTGGTGTAGATTGTCATGTTTGAGCTACCTGTGAAATCAATGCCAAGATTGAAACCAAGTGTACAAAGCATAACAATGCCAACAATGATAATGGCAAGTGGAGCAATCAAAAACCATTTCATGTTTTTGCAAAAATCAAATTTTGAATTTTGAATCTTCTCATCAAGAGAAAATCTTGTTTTTTTCTTATTCTTACTCATTTGCCTGCCCTCCTACGACTGTCTCATCATTTTCTTTGAACACTCTAACTTGTTTTGGCAAATGAAGTTTCTTTGCTTTTACACTGTTGAATGGAAGATACCATTTGACAAAGAATCTCAAAACAACCAAGTTGATAAACAATGAAAGCACAATTCCAATCAAGAAAGGAATTGCAAAACCTTGAATTGAACTTGTTCCAAAAATCCAAAGGAAGATTGCAACTATTGCCATAACAATGTGACTGTCAAGAATTGGCCACAAAGCCTTTTTAAATCCTGATTTAACAGAAAGTGGGATCTTTTTGCCTGTGCGATATTCTTCTCTGATTTTTTCAAATATGAAAATGGTTGCACCAATTGTAACAGCAAAACTCAAAACAATTCCAGCAATACCTGTCAAAGTGAGTTGAACAAATGGGATTGCCTGCAAGAAGAACAGCATCAAAATTGCAAAAATGACAAGTGAAAATGCCGAAAGGAAACTGAAATCACCATATCTGCACCAAAGAAGAATCAATGCAACAACAAGTCCAATAACCCCTCCAATGATTGCAAGTTTGAGAGCTTCTCCCCCAAGTGTTGCGGAAATTACATTGATTTGTGGATTGTTCAAATTGACACTGAATGTTCCACTCATGATTTGTAGCGCATAGTTTTCTGCATCATCAAGTGTTTCAAAACTTCCAGAAATGAAAGTCGAATCTCCTGTGATTTGTTCTTCGCAAGTGAGTTGCATATCAGCAGAATCATCAATTTCACCCAAGTAAATGTAGATAACTTGATTGCCTTCTGCTGCATCTTTTGTCAAAGTGGAAAATTTCTTCGCACCTTCTTCAGTGAATTGAAGACTGACACCATAAACATATTCGCCATTTGCATCTTGTTGAACACCCGCCTGAACATTTTTGATGTCGCTTCCAACAATTCTTGCCTCAGCAGATGCATTTTGGTCAAGTGTCATATAAAGTGGTGTAGGCTCACCAATCAAATCAAAAACTTCATTAGAATCTGTCAAAGTTGGCACTTCAATTCTGATTTTTGAACTGCCTTGTCTTTCAACTGTTGCTTCTGGATATTCATTTTGAATAACCATTCTAAGTCTTGCCAATGTTCCGTCAATTGCTGTATCCAAACTTTGTGTGTTGCTGTCGTTTGAAAGAGAGCAATCATAGACAACAGAAATACCACCTGCAAGGTCCAACCCAAGAGGAATGGAGTTGGCAAAACCATTGTAGGTGAATGATGTGAATGGAACATTGAAACTGCAGACAGACAAAACAATTCCAAGAATGGTTATGAGTGCCACAGCAATATAATTGAGAATGGAATTCTTTTTAACTCTACTTCTAGCCATTATTTCCCCTTAATTTCAACATAATTTTGATAAATAATTTTTAGATAAATTACCTTGACTAGTATAATACATTAAGGGGCTGATGTCAATTAAAAAACTAATTTTTTTTCAAATTGACACAAATAATACCACAGATTGCTCCAATGATGCTTCCAAAGATAATATCGTTAAGAAAAGTGCGGTCAAAACAGAAAGCCCCGTCCAAAATTGAAAACACCAAAAAGGCAATAATTGTGAAAAATAAACCAATCAAAAAACCACTTAGAAGTCCCATTTCTTTGTGCTTTTTCATTCCAATAAAGACACCAAAGAAAATGCTGACACCTTTGATGACCTGGTTGACCGGCGCGATGATTTTGTCAGAAATGTTTGTAAATCTCAATATGAATGCGAAAAGCAAAATTCCAACCAAAGCGACACAAAGACCAACCACAACACCTTTCAAAACACTCAAAAAAAGACCGCTTGTTGCACCTTTTTCGCTCTTTGCTGTTTTCAATTTCATTATTGCCTCCTTGCCATTTTTTAAACATGGACAGACTTTTTAGATAAAATATCCTATGCCAGACAAAACTTATTAATGACAACCCATTACAAATTTGTCGATTGAGAAAACAAAAAAACACAAGTGTTTTTGACTTGTGTTTTTTATTCTTTTTCTTCAGACTTTGCAGGTTCTTCTTTTGAAGCAGTTGAATCTTCTTTTGTTTCAACAACTTCTGCAACCTTTTCTTCTGCAGTGTCTTTTTTCTTTTTCTTGTTCTTCTTGGCTTCCTTTCTTGCTTGTTCTTCTTCCAAAGCCTTGCGTTCTGCCTCCGCTTTTGCTTCTGCTTCTCTTTTAAGTTCTGCTTCACTTTTGAAAACAGTGTAAATTGCATAAGCATCAACGCTCATATAACTCTTGTTTTTGCCACCAGTTTCAAGCACAACAATTTTTTGAGAATCGTCAAATTTAAGCTCAACAATTGTGCCATAGACACCACTTGTTGTCAAAACTTTGTCTCCAACTTTCAAAGAATTCGTCTGTTCTTGAACCTTTTGAGTTTCTCTTTTGTTTCTTGCATTCATCATGATTGGAAGAGCAATCAAGAGCAAAACAACAATGGCAATCAAAACATAGTTCCAAATGCCTGATCCACTACCTTCAAGCAACATGCTGTTCATAAACAAAATCTCCTTTTATTTGAAATAAAAGCCCATCATCAAAACCATGAATATCACCCCTAAAGGCAGTATCAATTCATTAATTCCCATGTAAGTGACTCCTTTTAAGATATTATCACAAAATGATAACATATTCCAAACAAAAATTCAATATTGTTTGTGAAAATTGTGCTTTTTTGTCGTTAAATTTTCTTGGATTCAACCTCTTCTTTCATTCTTGCAACAAAATCTTCAAGTTTAAGTCCACTCTTGTTTTCAAAACCACGACCACGAATGGAGATAGTTCCATTTTTTTCTTCTTCATCACCAACTATGATAAGATATGGAATTTTCATTGAAAGTGCTTCACGGATTTTGTATCCCACCTTTTCGTTTCTGTCATCAAGTTCCACTCTGAAACCAGCATCAAAAAGACTTTGTTTAATCTTTTCAGCATATTCATTGTTTCTGTCTGTCAAAGTCAAAACCTTAACCTGAACAGGTGCCAACCAAAGAGGAAAAGCACCAGCAAATTTTTCAATCAAATAAGCCAAGGTTCATTCATAACAACCAACAGTGCTTCTGTGAATAATAATAGGCGTTTTCTTGTGTCCGTCTTTATCAGTGTAAACCATGCCAAATTTTTCTGCAAGAAGTTGATCAATTTGTATTGTTATTAAAGTATCTTCCTTGCCCCAAACATTTTTAATTTGAATGTCCAACTTAGGACCATAAAATGCAGCTTCACCCACTCCTACAACATACTTTACACCAAGATCATCTAGAATTTTTTTCATTGTACTTTGAGCATCATTCCATTGCTCTTCAGTCCCAATGTACTTTTCTTTATTATTTGGATCCCATTGAGAAAATCTATATGACACATCATCATAAAGCCCCAACGTTTTAAGCATATATATCGCAAGTTCCAAGCATCCTTTGAATTCATCTTCAAGTTGCTCTGGAGTACACATTAAATGGCCTTCCGAAAGCGTGAATTGACGAATTCTGATAAGTCCATGCATTTCTCCGCTGGCTTCGTTTCTAAAGAGCGTTGATGTTTCATCATATCTCAAAGGAAGATCTTTATATGAACGAGCATTGTTTAAATATGCTTGATACTGGAAAGGACAAGTCATTGGTCTAAGTGCGTAAACATCCTTGTCTTTCTTTTCATCTCCAAGTATGAACATTCCATCTTTGTAATGATCCCAATGTCCAGAAATTTTATATAAGTCACTTTTTGCCATAAAAGGAGTTTTTGTAAGTTGCCAACCTCTCTTTGCTTCCTCATCTTCTACAAATCTTTGTAAAATCTGAAGCACTTTTGCACCTTTAGGAAGCATAATTGGCAACCCTTGACCAATATAGTCAACAGTTGTAAACAACTCAAGTTCTCTTCCAAGCTTATTGTGGTCGCGCTTTTTTGCTTCTTCAAGCATGGCAATATGTTCATTCAATTGTTTTTTGTCAGGAAAAGCATAAGCATAAACTCTTTGAAGCATTTTGTTCTTTTCGTTCCCCCTCCAATATGCCCCATTGACAGCATGAATTTTGAAAGCATAATTTTGAAGATTTCTGCTGCTTTCAACATGAGGTCCGCTGCAAAGATCAAAGAAGTCGTCGCCTGTGTAATACAACGAGATGACTGCATCTTTTGGAAGTTCGTTGATGATTTCAGTTTTGTATTCATTTCCTTTGAAAAGTTTCAAAGCTTCATCTCTTGAAACTTCCTTTCTGACAAAAGGTTCTCCCTTGTTGATGATTTCTTTCATCTTCTTTTCAATCGCGTCAAAATGGTCTGGTGTCAATTGTTCGTCCAAATCAACATCATAATAGAAGCCATCATCAATGGCAGGTCCAATTGTGAGTTTTGTGCTTGGATAAAGTTCCATCAAGGCCTTGGCCAAAATGTGTGCAAGAGAATGTCTTGCTCTGTGTAATTTTTCGTCTTTTTCATTAATTTCCATTTCAAATTCTCCTTTTCGCCTGCATTTAAAAACAAAAAATCGTTCTTAAAAACAAGCATAACTTGAATTTAAGGACGATTTATCAAAACCGTGGTTCCACCTTAATTGCACAAAAATGTGCCACTCTTTCAATTTTTGTATCTTCAAACATGGAAGTGGTTTCATTTTTGACATTGCCAAGATTTTTCACCAACCAATCTTTCTCTGTGCGCAAAATTTCAAAAACTACTTGTCTTTCACTAAATACGATCATATTATAAACCTTTTGTTTGGAATTTGTCAAGGATTTTGAGTTACTCTTGATAATTTTATTCAAATTCGACAAAAATAGCCAAATTATTTTCATTTTTGGTCTTGACAGATAATATATTTATGCTATAATGCGAGAACGTCCAAAAATTCAAATTAAAAGGAGGCGAACTTAATGAAGAAGGAAACTATGGTTGCAGAATTTGAAGATTTTCAATTGCCAGAAGAGAACAAACAGAACGAAAAATTTTCACGAAATCAAAAAGAAAGCAATATGGATTTGACCATCTCTGCATTGCGTGAACTTGCAAACCAAGAAAACACAGGTTTGTTGAGATTTATGGTTAATAACAATTTTGACCACAGTGTTTTTTCACACCTTGAAAGCACTGGAAACAAAAGTTTTTCCAATTTCTTAAAACGTTTTTTAGATAGCGATAAAAAAGCAACTAGAGAATTATAATAAAAAGAACAGATATGAAGGTCTGTTTTTTTATTTATATAAAGTTACTTTATTAATTTTTTCTAAATTTTTATTGTAACAAACATTGATTCTTTCTTCAAAAATACGACTCAAAAAACCCGCTGTATTGTCATCGCTCCGACAGAAAAGATTGATTTTCTTTGGACAAAGTTCAATCAGAGAAGTAACAAGCCCCTCCTTCGACAAACTTTCATAAGGACAATCTTCCTGAGTGCTATGTGGAGTTATGAAATAGCCATTTTCATCTTCAAAGACATTGATTTCTTCTTCGCAAATTTCAAGATTGTCAATCAAGAATTTGAGCAAATCAAAAAAGGCTTCATTACTGACAAGATAGTCACTGTTTTCGTTTGCGAGTGCAATAAGTTCCGCCCACTTTTCTCTCAGAGCCTTAAGTTTGAAAAAGTAGAAAGAATCAAGATGCAAATTTTTTTCAAGTTCCAAATTCTTGCTTATGATATAGAAATCGGTTTCTTTATCAAAATTAATGAGCGCTTTCTTAAAAGCCATCAAGCTCATCTTTTCATGCAAAGGCAAACGCAAATTTTCTGTCAAAAATCTGTCTTTATAAAAATTGCAAATCACTTTGATGACGCATCTTTCAATAATCACACTTGTTCTTGCACGTTCACTTTCTGGGCAACCAATCAAGATGTAAAAGTTTTCAAACTCTTCATAGCAAGTCACAACCGCACCAAATTCTGCCGTCTGCGCCTTCAAGGTTTGATATATAAATCTGGCAATCTCAATGTTTTTAGAGCTGACAGAAATAGAAAGTTCCCACATAAAAACTCCTTACAAGACCTATTTTATGCAAGGAGTTTAAAAATACTCAAAATTTTGTTTTTATTTTGCAAATATTATTTTTTATTTGACTTTTGTTGAAATTTTTAAGATAATTAAAATGCAAAAGGAATAGAATATATAGTATGAAGAAAAAATTGCCACTCTTACTTCTTTCAATATTTATCATTCCAATCTTCGCACTTTTTGGTTGCGATGAAGTTTCTTCATATCCTGTTTTGGTTTATTCAAGTTCAACAATCTATGGTTCTGTAACCGGAAATGGAACTTATGATGAAGGTTCAACAGTCACACTCACCGCCACCGTAAAACAAGGAAGCAGTTTCATTGCTTGGGTATATCAAAATTCAACACAACTTGAAGATGGAAATGTTTACAAAATTGCAAACACCACAAACAGCAGCGAACAAGTGGAGAAAAGCACTCTCACATTCACAATGTCCGCATCCACTCAAGGTTCATACACCGCTGTTTTCAGCGACAACAAAATGATGTATGTCAAACTCAGTTCAATGCGTATCACCTCAACTCCTGATGTTGATGGAGAAGAAGACAATTTGGAAAAAGACCCAATCATGACTGCCAGCATTTCTGTTTTGCAAGGTTCTTCTTCCACAAACTTGTCAACCGCTTATCAGGTTGAAAATGCTGAAATCAAAGACAATGTCAACATCATTCCTGAAAGCGTGACCGAAATTTTGAGACTTTCAACAACACAAGACAGACACATCAGAGCAAATGCACAATTTGTTTACAACCAAAAAACAATCAGCATAACATTCAGAGCAGACATAGGCTATCAAGACAATACTGACTGGATTGATGGAAACAATTACAGATACAAAATTCAATATGCTGACGGAAATTATAAAGTGATTTTTGAATTCCAAGTTGACACAGACCAATCATATTATTTGGTTTTGAACTATTCAAATTTAACCGCTTAAAAAACAACATCGCAAGATGCTGTTTTTTGTTTAGGTTAGTTTATCTTTTTCATAATCAATACCTTTGAAATATAAGGCAAAAAACTGACACAGTCCGTTCAACATATTGTCTTTGACAATGAACAGTAATTTTTTAAATCTTCTTTCAACAAATGTCAAAAGAGAAAAAATTATAAAAATTAAATAAATTGGTTGATTCTCTCTCAATAAAATGTTAATATGAAAATTAGAGGAACTGTTATGCAAGAATTTTTAAAATGGACTGCCTGGGAGATGACACCTCCTGAATCATATGGATTGTTTCATATCTTGTTTATGATTTTAGGAGGTTTTGTTGTTGTATCTCTCGCATGGCTTTTGCGCAAAACAAATGAGAGACAAAATAAGATTGTTTTGGGAATTGTTGGTGGATTCCTTATCCTGACAGAATTGTACAAACAATTGTTTTATTTTTATGTTGTTAAAGATTGCGAATATAGTTGGTGGATTTTTCCTTTTCAGCTTTGTTCTGTTCCAATGTATTTGTGTATTTTTTGCCTATTTACCAAAAGTGAAAAAGTGAAGAGTTGGATTTATAATTTTATGTTTGCCTTCAACCTATTTGGTGGAGCTATATCTTTTGCAGAACCAAGTGGACTTAATCACTCATATTGGACTTTAACAATTCATGCATATGTATGGCATATGACACTGGTGTTTGTTGGGCTATATTTGTTTTTCAGCAACAGAGCAGGTCAAAAATGGTATGACTATTTTAAAGGTATTGCTGTCTTTTTAATCTGTTGTTGCATTGCACAAGTCTTCAATGTGACATTAAAAAACAAAGGTGGAGTCAATATGTTCTACATCTCTCCATTTGAAAACAGTCCAATCTTTTTCTTTGACAACTTCAATAAACAATATGGTTGGTTTGCTAATATGTGTCTATATTTATTCGGGTTAATCCTAGGTGCATCAATTTTATATTACGCATTTTGGGGAGTTAGAAAACTTGTTTATGTAAGAAGAAACAAGAAATTAGATCCCGTAAATAAGATATTGAAAATCGTAAGTACAGAACTCTAAAAACGTAATTATTTGCAATTAATTTAAAAATATAGTAATTTCACAAAAGGATATTTCCTAAACTAAATAATTAACTTAAATGTTGTTGCCATAATAAACACAGCTTTATTATTTTTTGTATTCGACGCACTTGAGATACAGCCCACAAGATGGCATAGTTTGCCCAGCATATTTTCTTTGTCCAGAGAGTAGTGCTTTTTCAACATCTTCTTTTGATAAATGACCACGCCCAACATCAAGCAAAGTACCAACAATTATTCTGACCATATTGTAAAGAAATCCGTTTCCCGTCACACAAAAAGTGTACATTCTCCCTTTTTTCGTAATTTTCAAATCATAAATTTCTCTTTCAAAATTGGTCACATTTGTGTCAGCACTGCAAAACCCTTTGAAGTTGTGTTTTCCAATCAAAAGTTTTGAAGCCTGTTGCATTTTTTCATCTTCAACATGATATGGATAAAACGCAATCAAATCATGATTTATTGCTCCCCTATCTCCGCCAACTTGAACGACATACTCATATGTCTTTCTTTTGGCAGAAAACCTAGCATGAAAATTTTCATCAACCTCTTCAACTTTTTTGATGAAAATATCCGCTGGCAACAAATTATTAAGAGCGGTTTTGAAGTTCTTGACTGGCATAACATTTTCTGTCTGAACACTTGCGACTTGACCGAGTGCATGAACACCCCTGTCTGTTCTTCCGCTTCCTTCAACACACAAAATTTCTCCAGTCAATGCAGCTAATGCTTTTTCAATCTCTTCCTGCACAGTTCTTTTGTCCTTCTGCTTTTGCCAACCAAAAAAATTTGCACCATTATATTCAATCGTCAATTTTAAATTTCTCATAGGAATATTTTACTAGAATTATAATTAATAATCAAATAAAAAACCAAAATAAATTTGACTAAACTCATGAAAAGATTTAAACTTAGATTAAGTTTAAACATTGTAAATGCGACACACTTAAATCAAAAACACAAAAGGAGATTTATATGAAAAAAGTTGTTGATGGAAACACCGCCGCTGCCATGGTGGCATACAAACTTTCTGAGGTCATTCCAATCTATCCAATCACGCCTTCATCTCCAATGGCGGAATATTGCGATGGACAAGTTTCAAGTGGAAAGACCAACATTTTTGGAGAACTCCCAACACTGATTGAAATGCAGTCAGAAGGAGGAGTTGCCGGAACAGTTCATGGAAGCCTTTGTGCCGGTGCAATGACAACAACTTTCACATCAAGTCAAGGACTTCTTTTGATGATTCCAAATCTATACAAACTCGCTGGAGAGCATCTTCCTTGCGTTCTTCATGTTGCTGCAAGAACATTGGCAACTCACGCGCTTTCAATTTTTGGAGACCACAGCGATGTCATGGCAACAAGACAAACTGGTTGCATATTGCTCTCTTCAGCATCAGTTCAACAAGCGCATGATTTTGCTCTTATTGCACACATTTTGGCATACAAAACATCTCTTCCAGTCATTCATTTCTTTGATGGTTTCA
>ERZ1643249.3429-NODE-3429-length-13945-cov-4.917783_pt1 | contig 13945 bp, 21 predicted proteins | sample MGYA00579263_ERZ1643249 | MGnify/ENA primary metagenome ERZ1643249 (study PRJEB29033, sample SAMEA4952264) | chicken gut metagenome | biome: Broiler Chicken; feature: Gastrointestinal Tract; material: Caecum | place: Ireland | collected 2018 | study: Broiler...
AACTCCATATGATGTATTGTAGCCAGTGTTATTCGTCACAGTTAAATAAATACGGGTCTCCGTATCAGCATACTCGACTTTATCAACAGTCACTACAAAACCATTTTGATTGACAGATACATTAGGCGAGATTTCTTTTACCGTTGGGACAAACGTATCCATGTAGGTTGATTTTTCAACACAGACGGCAGTTAAGCGCGCCCATGTAGAATCTACTCCCATGACTGTTTGACCTTCGAAAGCTCCTTCTATTTTTGCATCAATAGATAAATAATCGTCTGATGAAATAGGATCAGATACAAGATCCTTTGATACCTCAACCAGTACGCTGTCATTGTAGTCGGGATCCACATATACTTGAAGCCCGTAGCTTTCGTCAGTTTCATCCGTCACGGAAGCTTTGCCAGAAAATTTTATGTATTTTCCAGCGTAAGCATCCGGATCAGATGCAACGGCTTTGATGTTGTCAACGTATTCTGGCTCTGTTTCATCCTGCGTCGCTTCTCCGGACGAAGTATCTCCAGATCCTCCACAGGCAGTAGCTGATATAGCCATCATGCCTGCCAGTAGAATTGCTAAGATTCTCTTTTTCATAAGTTCTCCTCACTTTCCCCCGTTCCTAAAACACCACAATATATAAACCTTCTTGGTCTATACCTTTTCCATGACCGCCAGATTAATTAAAGGGCAGTTCTTCATCTATATTTGGAATATACATAGTTTCGTCTATGTCCGGAATATTCATAAAACCATCTTTTGATGGAAGATCATCCTCATTGTAATCCCACGCTTTTAGAATACCTCTTCGGTAAAATGTTGTTTCACTTCCACATACAGGACAGTATCTAGCATTAGAGGGAAGAATTTGGTGCGAACACTCTTCGTTGGAGCATGTATTAACTAAGGGATTCCCGCAAATAATACAATATTCTCCTTCTATATGCGTTTCTTCATTTTCACAAATAGGACAGTCTTTTAATTTCCCGTCTTCATAAGTTTCTAACTTAGGATAAATCATTTTCCCATCTCCCCATTGTAAAGAATTTTTGTTGCCGCAAATAGGGCAATATTTGTATTTTTGAAAAAACTGAGCGTCGCATATTATACATTTACGCTTTTTCATAAAGCGCTGATAAACGAGCATGATTTTTTCGCTTAATTTTAAGTGGCGAACTAATTCGACATCCCTATTAATAAAATCTATTCTTGCTTCTGCGGCTGCTGTAGTTATGCCAAAAGTACGAGCTACATTTGTTACGGATTTATTTTTTAATGTAAGATACATAGAAACAGGTGAAAGTACGTTTCGTGCGAATGCATTTGCTTCATTTTCCAAGACACGATTTTCGTTTTTAGTGAGTGATCCACGATATATTTTTGTTGCTTCAAAATCGAGTAAGTGACCTAAATAAATGTGACCGATTTCATGCATAATTGTAAATCTTGTACGATCGCCTAAATTCGGATCGTCATTGTAGGCAATGCAATAGTCGGCTCCATTCCAAATTGTATAGCCATCCGAACTTCCTAAAATTCGAATTACCGTTTTACGATCACAATGAAATCTGCGCATGAGCTCCGAATATGAAACGATTCCCCAGTCTCGTTGATGAACTATTTCGAGTACATTGATTGGAAACGCTTTTATTTTAAACTCCTCTAAAAATTCACAGGACTTAGCATAACAATAGTCGTATCTTGCATATCGAGGTATTTTCAATCCTTTTTCGCCTCTTTACCCTTCTGAGATAAGTAGTTAATCATATCAATAGCCGTTTTTTGATCCTCTGGCGATAACTCCATCATGCCTCTAGCGGCTGCTCGAATTTCAGGAGAAAGCTCATCAGATTTATAATCTTCATTAATATCTTCATTCGGATGAGAGTCATAATAACTGTCAATAAGAGCACTTTGTTCTTCATACATCTTGAATTTTACATAATCTTCGTAACTGCCGTCATAGTCTTTAGGCGGATGAATGCCTGCTTCATTTCCAATGCGCTCCCAGTCATGGGGATCGTCCGAATAGCCAATTAGATAGTTCATATCGACATTAAAAAAATCAGCGATCGTTTCAAGTGTCTCAAAATCGGGCTCTCTTTTCCCAGTTTCGTACATCCCTAGAGTGCTTCTACTTATTCCTAATTCGGGAGCGAGTTCATCTTGCGTCAAATGTTTGTTTAATCTCAATTTTTTTAAACGTTTAGCAAATTCTCCCATATCAGACCTCCTTGTATGTATAAAGAATATCACGATACGTGAAAAAAATCAACACCAAATGTCACAAAAAGTGTTGACACATAACGTGATAGGTGATATTGTTTAAATGTCACGAAAAAGGACACGTGAAAGGAGGGTCATCTTGGATAAAAAGAAAATTGCAAAAACACTTGTTTCTCTTAGAGGGGATAAGACCCAAAAAGAAGTTGCAACAGATTTGGGGATTTCAATTTCAGCACTGGCAATGTATGAACAAGGGCACAGAATACCGAGAGATGAAATAAAAATTATGATTGCAAATTATTATGGAAAAAGTGTTCAGGAAATTTTTTTCGAAACAAATGTCACGAAAAAGGACAATTAAGGAGGAATCGATGAACAAATTACAGATTATCAATATTGATGGAGTCGAATGCTACGAGAAGGATAGCGTAGCATATTTGAAACTGGAAACAGTAGCAAGAGGTCTTGGATTCACGCAGGAAAAGAACGGATCCGAATATGTGAGATGGGATAGAGTAGAAGGATATTTATCAGAACTTGGCTTTCCCCACAAGTGGGGAAAGGATGATTTTATTCCTGAAAACGTATTTTATCGTCTTGCCATGAAAGCGAAAAATGAAGTGGCGGAGAGGTTTCAAGCAAAAGTGGCAGATGAAATTATACCGGCGATCCGCAAGACGGGAGGCTATCAGATGCAGGCTCCGCAGGGGAAGGAACTTTTGGCTCTGGCGGTTCTGGAAGCTCAGAAAACTATAGAGGAGCAGACAGCTCAAATTGAAGAAATGAAACCCCATGCGGTGCTTGGACAGGCAATCACTACGGCGAACACGTCAATCCTCGTGGGCGACCTTGCGAAAATCCTCAAGCAAAACGGTATTGAAATCGGTGCAAAACGTCTCTTCCAGTGGATGCGGGAGAATGGCTATCTGATTAAACGTAAGGGCACGGACTGGAATCTACCGACACAGAGAAGTATGGAGATGGAGCTGTTTGAGATTAAGGAATCTGTCCACATTGATGGGAACGGATGTAATAAGATTACACGTACTCCGAAAGTCACTGGAAAAGGGCAGGAGTACTTTATCAACAAGTTTCTTGAGGGCGCGGCATAACTACTTCGGAGTATCTATCGAGTACTTCCTTGAGTAGTGTAGCACAGAGGGTGTCCGATAAACAGGACTTTAATGGGGAAACAGAGACAATCTGTACCGCATACATTTTAGAGAGGTGGTGCATGTGAATATCGAAAAGATCATGGAAGTATTGATCAGCCTTCTGGCAGAGCAGGAGGGAGTAATAATTGAATATACGATTGAGAAACCCGCGTAAGCGGGAGAAGGGAGGGACAAGCAAATGGGAGACATGCGAGAGACGAAGGAGATCCGCCTGATCAGAACGGGCGACCGCAAGCCGGTATCCCGCCGGCGGAAGATCAACTGGCGCAATCTGTACAAGCGGTCAGTCCGCAGGGAGTTCCGCTGGGCGCTGCTGGCATACGGACTGGCGCTGCTGGTGGTGATCGAGGCAGTGATCATATATGTGCTGCAGGCGGGACCGATCTGAAGGGAGGTGAAGACGATGACGGATCAGGAGTTTGAAAGCTGGTATGCGAGGATAAAAGACGGAGTGTCCGCGTATGAGAAAACTGAATATCGTATGGCGGTGATTGCCGGATATTTTGGCGCGATGTGGCCGGAAACAACGCTTACCGTTGCGCAGGTGAATGAGATACTTAAGCTCAGGAACAAAAAATGAGTGCCCATAAATGAGGCGGCAACCTCTGGGCACTCAGGAAAATAACCAATTTCATTTTAGACGGAAAAGAGGGATTTGTAAAGAGATGAAAACCGTAAAGGTAACAACTGACAATAAAGTGTCAATTATTGATGTGGACTTCTACGATTTCAGGAGCATCCAGCAGGCGATCGGCGGTCATTTTGAGACGGTCCATACTCAGCTCATGGCGGATTACTTCAAGGATCCGTCCGTGATTATGCTGGTCGATGAGGAGGGGCTTGTTAAGGAACTTCCGTATAATGCAGTAGGATCCGCATTATACGGAACGCCGCAGCATGGCTGTCCTATTGTTGGAGACTTGATCTTCGCCCGGGTTGATGGCGAGGATATCGTTGCACCGGAAAATGCGGAAGCTATGATAGAGAGACTGATTGGTACGTTTATCGGATTAAAAAGGGCATGAAGTGAGAGGAGATTAATATGAACGAGCTGACATTAAATGTGAAGCAGAATCCAGGGGTTATCGAGCTGAATTTTGATGAGATCGAAAAAGCCCTGGATGCGAAGCTGGCGGAGTATAAAGGTGCGATATTTACCGAGGAGAGCAAGAACATCGCAAAAGCAGAGGTAGCCAATCTCAGAAAGCTGAAAAAGGACTTTGAAGATGCGCGGAAGGGCGTAAAGAAAGAATGGATGAAGCCCTATGAAGATTTTGAAGCAAAGATGAAGCGCTTGACGGAAAAGATCGATGAACCGATCAACCTGATCGATTCCCAGCTGAAGGACTTTGAGAGAAAGAGGAAAGAGGAACGTCGGAAGAAGATCAGACAGATCTACCAGGAGACTGTCGGGGATATGGCAGAATACTGTGACCTGGAGAGAATCTATGATCCGAAGTGGGGGAATGCCACTACAACCATGAAGTCCATCAGGGAGAGCATAACTACTGCTGTGGAGAGTGCCAGAACTGCAGTAAGCACTATTTCCGGGATGCAGTCAGATGCTGTGGAAAAGGCGCTTGAGATTTACAAGGATTCTCAGGATATGGCTAAGGCAATTGCCTACATAAACAATTATGAGCAGCAGAAAGCTGAGATCATGCGCAGGGAAGAGGAGCGCAGACGCCAGGAGGAAGAAAGGAGGCGGCGCGCCGAGGAAGAAAGGATCCGTGCAGCAGAAAGAGAAGCTGTTGAGCGAGAAGCGAGGATCCGGGAGCAGGCGCGCCAGGAAGCTGAAGCAGAAGCAAGAGAATCCCAGGCCGCAAGACAGGAAGCGGCAGTCGCCCCGTTTGAGACCGAAAAGTCTGGTGGCGATGATGTGATGCCGTTTGTGCAGCCGGACACCCGGACTGTGTTTTATCGTGTGGTGGCATCCGATGAAGATATCCAGGCTATTGATATGGCACTGGATAGTATTGGAGTTTATTACGAACGGAGGGACGGATAATGCAGGAAGGACAGGCAATGCTTCCAGGAGCACCGAAGATTTACGCGGCTATTGCAGGCGTGATCAATGACATCGGCGTGGTGTCCAAGGATAAGGTTAATAAGCAGCAGGGCTTTAAGTACAGGAGTGTGGACGATGTTTACAGCGTCCTGAATCCTGCTCTGGCAAAGAACAAAGTATTTATCCTTCCGGAGATTTTGGACGAGACCCGGGAGATCGGAACGAGCAAAAGCGGAGGCAGGGTTACTTCTGTCATCCTTAAAATGAAATATACGGTATACGCGGAAGATGGATCCCATATCGAGACCGTCCTCAAAGGTGAGGCTATGGATACGGGGGATAAGGCTATTAACAAAGCCATGGCGATTGCATATAAGTATCTGTGCTTTCAGCTCTTCTGCATCCCAGTTGAGGATATGGCTGATCCGGATGCGGAGATTCATGATATGGACGGGAAGAAGGCCCAGGAAAGGAATGCTGGAAAAGGTAGGACATCAGCATCCGCTGCAAAGAAGCAAGAAGCGACAAAAGCTCAGCCGGCCGAAAATAAAGAGGGTAAGTCGGAGCAAAGGAGAGATCCTGCGCAAGAAAGCGAAGACGGGAAGGTAACGGAGGCAATGGTGAATACGATCCGCGCTGAGCAGAAGCGGACCGGTGTGTCGGACAAGGTGATCCTTTCACGGCTGCATTCAAAGGCAAGGAGCATCGAAGAAATGACTGTAGAGGAATTTAAGCAGGTCATGAAGATTTTTGAAGTAACGAAGGATTTAAAGCGGGAGGCATCAGATGAGCATAAATAGCGTGAATTTAACAGGCCGTCTCACCAGGGATCCGGATGTGCGGTACACGGATGGCGGGACAAGTATTGCGCGGTTTACCCTTGCGGTAGACCGCCGCTTTAAACAGGACGGCGGACCAACGGCAGACTTCCCCAGCTGTGTCGCTTTTGGGAAGACGGCGGAATTTATTGAGCGGTATTTCCGCCAGGGCATGAAGCTGGAGTTGACCGGCAGGATCCAGACTGGATCTTATACAAACAAGGACGGCGCGAAAGTATATACAACGGATGTGATCGCGGAGCAGGTCGGATTCGGGGAGAGCAAGAGTTCATCGCAGGATCGCGGAGCCCATATGGAGTATGGCGGAGGCTTCGGAGCAGAAGATGGAGACGGATTTATGAATATCCCGGACGGGATTGACGAAGAACTGCCGTTTAATTGAGGTGATGTGAATGATTATACAGATTGACAGCAGGGAAAAGGCACGGGCGATCACGAAGATCGTGGCGGAGTTTGACCGGCAGAACATTACACATCCTGTATCAAAGCTGATGGTCGGGGATTATATGAACTATGATAATCCCCGGCTGATTATCGACAGGAAGCAGAACCTGTCAGAGCTGTGCAATAACGTCTGCAACGATCATGACCGGTTCCGAAGGGAGCTAATCTTTGCACAGAAAAATGAGATCCAGCTGGTGATCCTGGTGGAGCATGGGAAGGGGATTGCCTGCCTGCAGGATGTGGCATGGTGGGATAATCCCCGCAGATGGAAGAGACAGCGAAATCCGGTCACTGGAAAGTGGGAGGACGTCGAAACAAAGGCTATGACAGGCGATGTGCTGTACAAGATTCTATGCACTCAGGAACGGAAGTATGGCTGCCGATTCCTTTTCTGTGATAAGGACGAGACGGGCAAAGAGATTATCCGGATCCTGAGGGATGGACTATGAACAGCGAAGAGATCAAGAAATCATATAGCATGCGAGACATTCTCGGGCGGTATGGGCTGCATCCGAACCGATCAGGCTTCATCTGCTGTCCGTTCCACAAAGAGAAAACCGCATCCATGAAGATCTATCAGGACAGCTATTACTGCTTCGGGTGCGGAGCGCATGGGGATATCTTCGACTTTATCAGCGAAATGGAAGATATCACATTCCGGGAAGCATTCTTTGAGTTGGGCGGGACATACGATCATAAGAAAGAAACCTTCGGCGAACGGATGGCAAGGTATCATGCCCAGAAGGATCGCGAAATGCGCCTGAAGCAGGCTGATGCCTTGGAAGCCAAACGGAAGCTAAACAATGACCTGATCGACATATACCGGGACTGGTACCAGAAATCAGCGCCATTTTCGGACACTTGGACGGATTGCTACAATGCGTTGCAGTACCAGCTGTATCTACACGAAATTTTGAACGAACCGAGGTGATGAAGGAGCAAAATGAAGCCATTAACAGAGTATGACAAGAAAGGAATCCTGGCAGAGGAAGTCTTTGTGGAGATCTTTGAGCAGGAGGATGCTATAAGGCGTGCACAGATGCTCCTTTCTTTTCAGGATCGTGCAAAGGAGCTCGGAGTAAAAGGGCAGTTTGACACAATGGTGAAAGCATTCGAAAAAGCTGAGAGGGAAACTCAGCAGAAACAGCGGCAGAGTCAGACGCTCATTGAAAACTGGACGAACTTTACTGGGAAGTACGATTCTATGAAGTGTGGGTCCTGGCTTGCCGCAGACAATGGTATACGGACATTCAACAAGGATTATTCCAACGAGGTGATTGTCTGCTACCATCCAATCCTGCCAATCGGCAGGCTGCGGAATCTGGAGACGGGGGAAGAACAGATCCGGCTGGCGTATAAACGTAATCACCGCTGGACGGAAATCACAGTTCCGAAAGATATCATATCATCGGCAAGCAAAATTGTTTCCCTGTCAAAGCTCGGAGTTGCGGTTACATCAGAAAATGCAAAATTGTTGGTGAAATACTTGTCGGACGTGGAAAACCTGAATGATGATGAAATCCCAGTACAGCGTTCCAGTTCGAAACTGGGATGGATAGGGGAAGGATTCCTTCCGTATGATACAGACATTATTTTTGACGGTGACATGTCATTCGGGCAGGTGTATGAGAGTATCCGGGAGCGCGGCAGCTGGCAGGAGTGGCTGGATCATGTGAGGTCATTGCGAAGGACTGGCCGGCCAGAGATTAAATTTTCCCTGGCAGCATCCTTTGCAAGCATTCTGGTCAGCCGCTTAGGCGCCCTTCCGTTTATCGTCGATCTTTGGGGCGAGACAGAAGGCGGAAAATCTGTTTCCATGATGCTCGCGGCTTCGATCTGGGCGAATCCGGACAATAACCAGTACATAGGCGATTTCAAGACAACGGACACGCAGCTGGAGATCCGCGCGGACTTACTGAACCATCTTCCTTTGATGCTGGATGATACCAGCAAGACCAGCAGCCGGATCAGGGATAATTTTGAGGGTGTAGTGTATGACTTGTGCTCCGGAAAGGGCAAGAGCCGATCCAACAAAGAGCTTGGGATCCGCCGGGAGAACCGGTGGAAGAATACGATCCTTACAAACGGGGAGCGCCCATTGACGTCCTATGTGTCGCAGGGCGGCGCGATCAACCGCATCCTGGAAATAGAATGCGGGGAAAAGGTGTACCAGGATCCGCAGTATACGGCGGAACTGCTCAAAAAGAACTATGGATTTGCCGGGAAGAGGTTCGTGCAGATCATAAAGAAGATGGACGTGGAAAAACTTAAAGAGATGCAGCAGCAGATACAGAGAGAGATTTTCAGTATTGATAAGATGCAGAAACAGAGCATTTCCATGTCAATCCTTCTTCTGGCAGACCGGATCGCGACGGATCATATCTTCTATGACGGGGAATATATCAGTGTTCAGGAGGCAGAGAGCGTCCTTGTGGATAAGAGCGAGGTATCAGAGCATGAGCGCTGTTATCACTATCTGCTGGACAAAATCAACATGAACCGTCAGCGGTTTGATTCAACTGCGACAACGGAGCAGTGGGGCGTGATCAGCGGCGGTTATGCGATTATGTATCCTCAGGCAGTAAAGGAGCTGTGCCGGCAGGGAGACTATTCCTATAAAGCATTTCTGAACTGGGCGGACAAGCAGGGGATCATCCAGACGGACGGAAAGAACCAGACAAAGCTGAAGAAGATCGACGGGAAGCCGGTTCGCTGCGTATTCCTGCAGATGAACGAATTCCAGGACAAGGACGGATTTGAACCGGCGGATGTATCACAGGAAGAGCTCCCGTTTAAATAAAAGGGAACAAAGTAACAAGGGTAACATTCAAAAACGCCTATATATATCGTTCCGGCTCCTATAAAGGGAAAGCGGTGTTACTATTGTTACCGCTCAGGAAAATGCCGATAAACCCAGTAAATACGCGGGTTTACGCGGTAACAAAGGCAATTGTTACTTTTTCAAATATCATGTTACAAAACAATGTTCTTGTTACTTTTGGAGGTATTTATGGATAAAAAAGTGAAAGACCTGCATACGAAGCTTGCCGATGTGTATAACACCATGTGGGCAGCGTACAAGAAATATCTTGAAGATTATAGCGTACGGCACATCAATAGTGCCGCAGATGCTTTGGAGGAGAAGTACCGGGATGATAAAACAGTGCTGCAGTTCATCTGGTACCAGAAGACATCATGGTCGGCAGTTGTTCTTCGGATAGGAGAGTGGTCGTGATGAAAAAAAAAGAAACAGGATGCAAAGCAGGTGAAGGCGGACGATGCAAAGATCTGCAGTCTGTGCGGCGAGCTGATCGTCGGTGATTATGATTACGTTCGCACCAGACGGCGGACGGAGATGTATTTCCATAAAGGCATGAAGTGCGGAAAGGGAAAATAATGGATGAGTTAAGCAGATGGTATGAAAATATGACCTATCAGGAAGCAAAGGATATCCTGCGGGAGAAGCTGGACTACATGAAGAAGAACTTCATCGCGGCAGGGTATTACATGAAATATATTCGGGACCATGAGCTCTTCCGGGAAGATGGGTATGAGAGCATATGGGAGTTCGCGGAGGATAATTACGGGATCAAGAAGTCTACTGCATCCAGGTGGATGTCCATGAATGATAAGTTCAGCCAGGGCGGCAACAGTCCGGTACTGGCGGAAGAGTTCCGGGATTTTGAGAAGAGCCAGCTCCAGGAGATGCTGTATCTGGATGATAAGCAGATCGAGACGGTGACGCCGGGTATGACGGTGAAGGAGATCAGGGAGGCGCGGAAGCCTGATCCGCTGTCAGCATATGGAACTAAGAAAAGAGTATACCCGGAGGATAGCTTGATTAAAACGGTGGGATGCGAGGGTGGACATGATTGTTTTATGTGCGGCCAGGATTGCTTGATCCGCGGGGAAGAGCGTTATTGTATAGATGCTGCGATGGGAAATCCGTTCCCGTGTGAGATGGTAAGTAGCATTCCTGTTCTTCGGAATGATTTCGGGGATAGATGCTTGTTTGTCAATCAGGATCTGGCGGACCATTATCCGACAGGGGATACAAGGCCGTGCTGTAAGGATTGTAAAGAACCATGCTCGATGGAATGTGATCGGGCATTCTCTGCAAGGGGAGAGGAAGCAGAAAAGGGTCCTGCGAAAAATGGGAAAATAACTGTTGCGACGTCGCAACAGGATGAAAGCATTCCAGACGTATCAGTGGATATGAATCCACCTGAAGAGATATCTGAACCCGAACCGGAAGTAGTGGCGGAAGAAAGTGTCGAGGTCGTGGATGCTGGTAGACAGGAACTGACAGAAGAACTGTATGAAGAAACTTCTGATCGGAGCGATATTGATCTCCTGAGAGAAGAGCTGAATAAGGCAAATGGAAATCTGAAGTTGATGCTTTCATGTTATTCAGAGAAGGATATCCGGGTAAGAAAGCAGAAACTTCTTGTTGGAGCACTTGCAGGAATGATCTGCGATCTGGATACGGTTGACATTCCTGAGCAGCAGCCGGAGCTGCCGATCTTCAAGAACAATGACCAGCGGAAAGCCTGGCTGCGGGATTATAAGGCGTGGGGGCTCTGGTATGAGGACGAGAATATCGGAGCCAGATATTACAAATACGACTTTGAGAATGGCGCTCGGTTGATTGCGGAAGAGTATACCCGCCCCGCCACTGAATGGTATGGAGAACATATGATTTCTTTCCTTCATCTTGTGGGCGGACCGGAGCCTCCGAAGGACAAGACGGGATGCGTATCGAAATGGCAGAGGCACGAAGTGTATGATCGGTTCCAGAACAATGAAACGGAACTGGTGGAATTCCTTAAGTATGTGCAAAAGAGAGGTGGCGCGAATGAGTAAAGAGAACCGCGCTGAGATCGTCCGCAAGCTCGCCGCGCAGGGGATGAACTCATCCCAGATCGCGCGGGAGACGGGCTTCAGCCCGGGAAGCGTGTATTACTACATGCACCCGGAGAAAAGACGAAGACCGGAGATCCCGCCGGACTACAAAAATCCTGACGCAGCTCCTGGATGGAATGCCGATCGGAAGAAATGCGGGAGCTGCCGGTACCGGGCACGACCGGAACAGGTCAATAGATGCGATTACATTGAGTTCGCAAGGCACAGCAGGGGATGTGATGTTGAGGACTGCGATCGATATGTGCGAGGACGTAGGCTTAAAGTTATGCGCAAAACCGGCTATAAATCAAAAATATAGATGGAATTGGCTGTAAATGGAGAATCATTATGAGAAAAAGAGAGAAGGAGCCTTCTGAGGTTCTGGCGGACTTCCTGAACTACATAGACCAGATCCGGCATGACTACCAGGAAGCACGTGATGCTGTCGGGATGGAGGACAAACGCCTTCAAGATCTGTTGCACGGACTGGAGTTCGCGGCTGACGAGAACGAGAAGCGCCGCGCTGGGACGAAGCTCCAGCAGAGCAGGCGTATCCGGCGAGAAGCAAAGGACGAGGTTAAACGTCTCGAGCTTATTGTTAGGTTCTTCGACGAACCGAATCCAAAGAACACGCTAAACAAGATGCGTCAGCTCCTGGGGAAGCAGAGGAAGGAAGAAGAGTACCTGAATGGGGAGCGGCATTATAACAACCGGATGCCGGAATAACCAGAACAAACGAAAGGAGAGCGGAGATGGAGAGATTAACAGTAAAAGGACCTTCGGGACTCATCAGCCTTAAGAATAAATCAGAAAACGGAGCGAATCAGGCGATTAAATGTCTGTCTGAATATGAGGACACCGGTCTCACCCTGGAGCAGATCCGGGAGCTGAAGGAACGGGATACGACGAAAGCCCCGGAAGAGATTCAGGACGCATACGGTGACACAAGACTGATCTGCCCGAACTGCAGGAACTCAGTGATCAATTATTTTAATCGGAGCCGTCCGCCGCAGTTCTGTATGATCTGCGGACAGCGGTTGGAATGGGAGGACTGACGATGCTGAAACCAGCGCAATTATACAAAGACAGGCTTACGGAAGAGTATATAAAAACATGGTACAAGCCTGAAAATATATTTTATACGGGATGGACTGGCGACAGTTTGCCGGAACTCCCGGACAATAATTACGAAAGCCACCATTTTGTGAGCGTTGATGAAAATGATCGCCTTATTGGTTACATAGCTTACTCAGTAGACTGGATAGCGATGAGCGCAGACCGTTTCGGAATTATCAGTTTCGACAAAGGGAATATCCTGTTTGCGAAAGATGTATATAAGGCTATCTGTGATTTATTCGAGGTTTACCACATGAATCGGATTTCATGGCGCGCATATGTGGATAATCCGGCAATCAGAGGTTACCGGAATTTTGTCAGGAAACACGGTGGGCGCGAGTGCGGATATCATAGGCAGAATGCACGACTGCAGGACGGAAAACTACACGATAGTGTAGAGTTTGAAATTCTGGCTTGTGAATTTAGGAAATGAGGAGGACTGACATGGAATTAGAGAAGATTCTTGAAGAAACGGAACAACTTGTGAATATGCATTACGAAGATGATAGCGTGAAAACTATTATCATGAGAAATATGCGGGAGATCCGCAAGCACATGAATGATGGCTGGATCTCGGTGGAGGAGCGTCTGCCGGAGGTAGACGAAGACACAGAGGAGACTATTGAGGATGATGACTGCCCTGAGTATATCGTTACAATCAGAGGAGCATCAGAATCAACAACTCTCAAATACAACCCGGATGGGACGTGGTTTGATGAAAATGGTTGTATCTACGATGTTATCGCCTGGCGTCCTCTTCCAGAGCCGTACCGGCCGGAAAGGAGCGAAGAATGAGGGAATATGTTGTAAAAGAATATGATATGCAGGATTATGACGATTTTAGAGACAATCTAACAGGTGATAAAGCGATAGAATTACTTGAAAGAATTTCAAGAGGTTATCTACCAGATTACGATTTTACTGGAAGTGAAGATGATTTTGATCATTACTGTCTACATATGGCAATTCGCAGGGCGATTGATGCACTACAGGAAAGGAGCGAAGAATGAAACCAGAAGAAGCGATTGAAAGATTGGAATATCTCGAAAGTGCATTGGATGGATATCCACCAGAAACAGGAATTAATGATGTGTTTGCGGCTATAGACACGGCAATCAAAGCCCTCGAAGAAATCCAGCAGTATAGGGAAACCGGAACCGTGAAAGAGTGCCGGGAAGCGGTTGAGAAGCAGAAACCGAAGAAACCGCACAGAAATTACAAGAAATTTAGTGGGTTAT
>ERZ1643249.3431-NODE-3431-length-13940-cov-15.429600_pt1 | contig 13940 bp, 12 predicted proteins | sample MGYA00579263_ERZ1643249 | MGnify/ENA primary metagenome ERZ1643249 (study PRJEB29033, sample SAMEA4952264) | chicken gut metagenome | biome: Broiler Chicken; feature: Gastrointestinal Tract; material: Caecum | place: Ireland | collected 2018 | study: Broiler...
CACCATAGTTTACAGCAACCTTACCACTTCTATCATTGATATCAACAAACATCTGACCATTAACATCAATGCCGTCATATTCAACTTGATATCCAAGTCCAATTTCACCATTAGTTGAAGCAGCATAATCAACTACAGAAACAGCCACGTCAACAACGTCAGTGAGGTCGATAAATTCGCTAGCATCAACCTCGGCTATATTAGAATTTTCGAGGTAGTCGATATCAGCCTCAGCCCCAATATTCATACCGCTGATAGCAAAACTTGGAAGTTCAAATTTTGTCATATGATAATCTTCGGTGCAAGTCATATTGATAGATAGGTTTTCAACAATAGGGATAGCGACCTGCAGAAGTTTGCTTCCGTCAGCATTGTCGCTTTCTGTAAAGTTCGAGAGCATGGCAAGTACGCCATTTAGGTCAAGCCCGCCGAGCATTGAGCCGATATCAGGCAATTCCACACCGACAAGGGATGTAATTTGTTCAATTGAGTCCATAAAGTTGTCGGTTGCGAGCATAAACTTGCCACCCAAGAGTTCGAAATAGACGACATTATTCTGATATACAACTGCGATATCAAATTGATTTTCACCTAAGCCAAGATTAAGATTAACCTCAGCCATGAGATTGTCAATCCCGCCCGAAAGGTCGATTTGTCCGTCCAGTCCGACCGTAATATCACTTTCGCCACTTTCTATATCTGCCTGCAAGACGATATCAAGAGCATTTGCCGAAGTGAGGTTGTTTACGATGGCATTGATTTCGTCCGCGATAACAATTTCGCCCCCACCACCTGAGCCAAGATTTGAATTGCCGGAGTTGTTATTCATGGAAAATGTGATGACTCCATAAGCGGAAGCCACCGACACGACTAGATATAATAATGAATATGATAGAAACTTAAAAATCTTTCTCATAATAATTTCCTTTTATTTTAACCTAAACGTTAAAATTTATTTGATAAGGGTCGACAGGGAAGAAGTCTTTTATCTCCTCTTCGCTCATCCCAAAGTCGTAGTAAGAGGTGAGATTGCCCGAACAACTAGCCGACACACCATAGATAACCGAGTATTCTTCTTCGATGCTGATACTGATAAGGTTCCAGTTTTCGTCAATGGTTATTGTTTGACTAACCGAAGAGAATGTAGGGAGCGAACTAAGTCCACTTGTCTGCTGAACTTGTCTAACATAGCGAAGGACACTTGTGATAGGGTCAAGGTCGACAGTGAATGAGTAGTAACCGCTCTCTTCGTCATACACGACCTCGCTTTGGTCGATTATGGTCTTATCAGAAATGATATAAGACTGTATTCCGTCAGGTGTTGATCCAGCCAAAGCAATATAGCCCTCATTTGAGTAGTCCTGATAGTCATTCCAAACGGCATCCTTACCACCATTTGTTATGTTGGAACTTGAATAAAGCCTTACACCATCAGTATCCTTTCTCATTACAGAGCATTTGCCGATTTTCAACATACCATCACTGATACTTTCAAAGGTGTAGTATCCGCCATCATAATTTTTTTCACTGTATACTGACTGAGAAGTTGAGATTCCAAAAACCGAAGCAGTAACCTTGCCGTTGCCTACAATATGGAAGGTGTCAGCAAGAGAGGCATTGAATTCGGCGAGGATAAAGTTTTCAGCAGGGGAAAGGTCGGCAGGTGAAGTGATATCATTGTTGTTTTTAAGTTGAGTAAGCCAGTTTTCATAATCTGAGTTTACTCCGTATTTTCCTAGTACACTCTCAGCCGAGACAATGTAGTCGTTTTCGTTATACTGACTATAGTCGATGATAGGCCCCACTGCATTATTGAAATACCACACACCAAGCCCGCTACCCGTGAAAATGCCAAGCACCGTCAAAATACCAATTGTCCTCATACGTTGCTTAGTGGACTTTTTGAGTTTTTTGGTGTGCTTAGCCTTAACTTGCACCTCATCCTCATTATCACTTTGAGAATGACCATTGCCGTTAAGCCCAAAACTTGCATTGCTAACTCCGTCTTTTACAATTACACTTTCATTTTCGTCTTTAATGGCTATAGAAGACTTGTTTTCAGCGGTCAGACCACTATTTTGATTATCTAAATCATTGTCACTATTTTGCCTGCCTTGCAAACTCTCTAGCCCACTATTTTCAATGCTAATCGCACTGTTTTTTGCAGAAGAATTAGAATCGGAGTTATCTTCAATAACAACATCTGATTTTTTGATTGTAACACTGTCACCATTGCCAGCACTGTTAGATGCAAAAAAAGAGGAAGTTTCATCCACATTACTATCTATATTTGTTAAGTTTTTATTTACATTATGTTTATTTCGTTTTAAATTAGCCATGTTCTTAGCCCCCTAGAAATAAGGGCTTCAGCACACTCGCCATTTTTTGACATATTCAGTTTATTATATGATGACACACAATGATTGTGTGATAAAAAATCAAAATCAGCAAAGGAGTTGTCAAATTTGACTGTAGTGGCTGGTGAGCAAGTTATGCTCATAATGGCAAAAACAGACGAACTGTTTACCATTTTTTTACCCTCCTAAGTTTACTTAATACGTTTGAATGATGATTGAAATATATGTATATATAATATGATATAATGTATAGTTAATAAAGTATATATTTAGGTTAGATTCAATTAACAAAGTAATTCATCCAAACACTATCAGCATTTTTATTTTGCCATAGACAAAACATTTTTAAAAAAGTAATGAATAATGTTTTGTTATTTGACGATTTTATTATATAATATAAAAGTAGATTTGTCAACGTTTTTTAGTGATAAAAAAACAAAAAAGTGACAAAATAATATAGTTTGTACTTTTGCTTACCAATTTTTGTATGGATAGGGCAAGCATTTTCTCAAACTTCACACTATTGACATACAAAAAATGTAACCACTTTAAGTACAAAAATGTTGCCACTATCTTGTAAATGCAGAAATATTTATAAAATTTTATGAATATTTATGCAAAATTTACATAAATCATTTGGAGATGAAAAACCGTTTATGGTATAATAAAGAAAACAAAGGAGAAAACATATGCAAACAGGATTTATTGAAGATTTGGTAAAAAGATTGCTTTATAGTGAGAAAATTGACCTAGAAGAGGGGCTTATCATATTTGACTGCTTGAAAAAGAAGTATTCAAAGTGTTTAAGCGATGGTAAAAAGAGGACTAATGATGAACAAAATGAGAGTATTGAGAAAGTTATAAAATCATTACCAAAGTATACTAAATATTTTGATAATAATGATTTTTCTAAGTGTTTGGAAGAGTATAAGTCACACCTTGGTGAAGGGGTAGAATTAGACGAGAATGATATAATCTCATCCATTAGCGACATGGCGGACAAACTTGTCCTCATGCAGGCAGAACTTGGTAAATTCAGCAGAAATTCGGGTGTGAATATTATAAATGATAAGACCAATTACACAAACAACATAAAAGATTTTGAGTTTGCTCGTGAGAAATTTACCCCAGATTTTATCAAACAAACCATCATGGCAATGGGCAATGTCACACCTGAAATGGCAAACCAGTACAAACAAAAATATGAATATTTATGCAAAAATTTGGCTGAGAGTGCAATCAAGGATAAGGTTGACTACTATGGAAGAACGGTTGACTATCTTGTAGATTTTTATGCTGACAATGAGATCGCAAGAAGAGAGGAGCAACAACTGGCTTAAAAAGGAGTTTTATCAACAAGTCTCGTGAGTGATACTATGTTTTAAAGACCTAGCAAAGATATATTTAAATTGACGAAAAATATTTTAAGAATTTTGATAAAAACACTTGACAATTAGTTGTATATTATATAAAATAAAGACGTCTTAATTTTAAGGCATTTTTTGTTTGCACTAGCCCCGCGGATAAAATTTGCCTTATAGACAGTTAGCGGTTGTTAAAATCCCGAAGGTTTGACAATTTGCAAGAGTATTAAAAATTTTATTCGGAGGAAAATCAATGAAAACATATATGGCAAAACCAGCCGAACTTGAAAGAAAATGGTTCGTTGTTGATGCTACAAATGTTCCACTTGGACGTGTTGCAAGCCAAGTTGCAGACATTTTGACAGGCAAAAACAAGACAATATACACACCACACGTTGACTGTGGCGATTTTGTAATCGTTATCAATTCTGATAAGGTTGCACTCACTGGAAAGAAACACACTGATAAAAAACTTAGATGGTATACAGGTTATATCGGAGGACTCAAAGAAGTTGACTATGGCACACTTCTTGCTAAAAACTCTCCAAAGGCTATTGAGCATGCTGTAAAAGGAATGCTCCCTAAGACTAGCCTTGGAAGAAAGCAATTCACAAGACTTCATGTTTACAAGGGTGAAGAGCATAACCACCAAGCACAAAAACCAGAAAAAGTTGAAATAAAAGGAGTTAGGGACTAATGGCAGAGAAGAAAGTTAATAAGGTTAAAAATACAAACCAAGTTATTTCAACTGGTAGAAGAAAAAAATCTATCGCAAGAGTTAGACTTTTCCCAGGCAATGGCAATGTCGTTGTCAATGGAAGAGAGATAGGCGAGTACCTTCAAAGAGATACCGTACTCTTAGTTGCTAAAAGACCTTTTGCAGTAACAAATACCGAAGGCAAATATGATGCTATCATAAGAGTAAACGGCGGTGGTATTTCTGGTCAAGCAGGTGCAATCAGTCACGGTATTGCAAGAGCACTTGTTAAGGCTGATGAAATGTATAAGAAAGAACTTAAGGATGCAGGACTTCTCACTCGTGACCCAAGAATGAAGGAGAGAAAGAAGTATGGACTTAAGAAAGCAAGAAAAGCATCTCAATTCTCAAAGAGATAAGTTTATTACAAAAAGCGGTTGTTGTACAGCCGTTTTTTTATTTATAAATTAAGACTAATGATTATATATTTATAACTATTGAAACCTTAAGAATAAATTGCAAAATACAATGGAAAAGATAAAAAATGGATTTGAATTTTTCTAAAATGATTTTGAATTTTGCTAGCACGTATAGTATATTAATATAAATACATAATAATTAAAGTATGACATAAAAATCAAATCAAAAAGGAGATATTATGGATAAGATATATGATATATTGGTTGTTGGCGGAGGACCAGCGGGAGTAACTTCAGCCATTTATGCCAAACGTGCTGGACGTGACGTAGCAATAATCGAGAAATTTGTTATAGGCGGACAACTTTCACTTATTGGCGAGATTGAAAACTATCCAGGATTTTCAAGTATTGCAGGCGATGAACTTGCAAAAGATTTTCGTAATCATGCAAAGAGCCTTGATATCCCGTTTATCTATGATGATATTTCAGATTTTGACTTGGCGGGAGATGTTAAGACTGTGGCCAGCAAAAAACAGTCATACAAGGCTAAGGCTGTTATCTTAGCCATGGGTAGTCATCCAAAGGAACTCAATATTGATGGCGAGAAAAATTTTATAGGCAGAGGAGTGAGTTATTGTGCATTGTGTGACGGCAACTTCTTCAAAAATCAAGACGTTGCAGTGGTCGGCTCTGGTGATTCGGCAGTGAGCGATGCACTTTACCTATCCAATATCTGCAAAAACGTCTATATTTTGACAAAAAATCAGTTAAAACTCAACAATTATAGCGAAGACGATTTGAGTGAAAGAGAGAATATAAAGGTGCTAAAAGGTGCCATTTCGAAACAGATAGAGGGTGACAATAAGGTGCAAACTCTTGTCTATGGAAAAGACGGAGAAGAGAGAAATCTTGACGTCAATGCAGTGTTTGTAGCGATTGGAAGAAAGCCTGATACCGACAACTTAAAAGATAAAATCAATCTTAATGATAGAGGTTTTATTGAGACAAACGACAGAATGGAAACTTCGACCAAGGGTGTGTATGCTTGTGGAGACGTTAGGACGAGTGTAATCAAACAGATAGCGACAGCGGTAGGAGACGGAGCGATAGCAGGCAACGAAGCAAGCAAGTATGTACTTATCATGGATAAAATGAATAGTAAGTAAAACACAAAACCAAATAGTAAAGAAGAAAAAGACAAGACATGAAAAGTGTAAGATGCTGTCAGATTGAACAACAAATATAAGTAATGGATGAATAAGAATAGCGAATAATAGTAGAAAAAATAAATGAAGAGATGATATAAAATCGCTATAACAACAAAATAAAAATGGGAAGATGTTGTTTTATCTTTCCATTTTTTGACTATATATTTATGTATATAAAATATTAATTTTTGGTCGTTTATCCGCATCAATTTAATTGTTTTATGGCTAATTTTTTCTCTTCGCTCAGCACTCACATACATTTCTGTTCAGCGACCAAATGTTGCCCGACTACTTGATTGAGTGGAATTTGGTTTAGATAAACTTTCGCTTTAACAAACCAATTTTGTTTTTCAATAAAAATCTACTTAAATTTTGAAGTAATAAAGGACGATAGTCTTTTTTTGTGCAAGCATTTTGATTTGTTAGAGCGAATATAGCATAAACCCAAATTTCACTCAATCGGACAACGATCCAAACTAAGTTTGGTCGCCCAACATTTGGTTGGTTAGTGACAGATTATCAAGCCCTTTTCGAGAGCATAGTATGAGCATAACCCTCGCATTGGAAGAATACGTATTTCTTTAAAGTTGCATTTTTTCTCAAGGTCGGATTTAATATAGTTTGCCTCTTCTTCAGCAAAGCAGTGAGTTATGATAAGTGTCTCCTTTGAAAAGTCTTTTGCCTTCTCGCCTATCATCTGCACAAGTTTTGTGAATGTGTTTTTAATGCCGATTATCTTTTTGGCGATTTTAATTTCGCCTTCATATGCGATACAAATAGGACGTATCACAAGTTTGCTTGCAATAAGCCCGGCAATTTTGCTCATTCGTCCGTTGTTGACAAGGTTGTCGAATTTTTGGAGTATAAAGTATAGACTTCGCTTGTCTCTATATTCGGTCATCTCTTTGACAATTTGTTCATATGGCAGGTCTTGTTTAATGAGTTCGATGAGTTTGTCAACAATTAACATTTCTGTTCCGCTGACTGCTTTCGAGTCAATAACACAAATGTTTTCAGGTTTTGAATAAGAATTTTTAGCCACAACAGCCGAATTATAGCACCCAGAAAGTTTAGAGGTGATTGTGACAATAAAAGTATACTCAGCATTGTCAAACTCACTTAAGAAAGATTGAGGGGCAGGGCAAGCGGAAGATGATTTTTTCGAGGCATGCATATCAGCAAGCATTTCTTGAATATTTAATGAGTCGTTATCAACATACTCTTTGTCATTCACATGAATAGTGAGTGGCACAACTTTAAAACCTATCTCAGGGTCAGTGCAGTAGTCGCTTAGAAGGTCTGAGGCACTGTCTACAAGAATTTGATATTTCATAATTATCTCCTAATTTTATTTTTATATATTATGCAAAAATATAGCATTTTACAGACAAAATTTTGGTCTCTGTTTGGTTTTTGAAAGATTTTAAATAAATCTTTATATAAGTATATTATAAAATGAGCAAAAATCAAAACAAAATAATAAAAAAGTTTTAGAAAACAGACGAAAATGGGCGAATAGTCACACTTATTCTTGTGGATGAGAACTTTTGTTGATAAAATTTGCCATATTGCTTGCAAATTCTATTTTGCCGTACTTGTCGTTTATAAGTTTAACCGCTGTAGAGACGTCAGGTTTTACCTCATCAAATATGGACAATTGCTTGACAGAAGAACTTACCAAATTCGAGCCTTTTATTCGCACAGCACGAAGAGGGTAGTTGTATTTCCAAATTTTGTCGGCGAGCAATAGACAGTTTTTTGCAATTTCATCAATGCTGTTTGTCGGTCTAAATTTCCTTGAGATGTGATAGGTCTTTAAATCTTTGGTCTTTAAGGTAATTGAAAAGGTGCTAGCATAGACCTTATGCTTAATCATGCGGTAAGACACCTTTTCGGCGAGAAAATAGATGACTTTTTGGACGTCTTTTCGCTCTATTATGTCTTTTAAAGTGGTCGTGCCATTGCCAATACTTTTAGGTGGCGGAAGAGTGTAGTAGTCAGCCACCGCCTCCTGCCTTAGTCCGAGCAAATCTTGTTTAAGTCGAATTCCATTTATTCCCATAATACTCTCAAGATAGGAGTCTTCAAGTTTGACAAAGTCGCCAATAGTGTCAATGCCAATTGCATGAAACTTCTTTTCAAGCCGTCTGCCTATGCCGACAATAGAGTTAAGAGGAAGGGGGTATACCATCTGTTTAAATTTATTTTTAGGGATGCAAGTGGTGTAGTTAGGCTTTCGCATGTCAGAGCCAAGTTTGGCAAAGATTTTAGAGAATGACACCCCAACAGAGACGGTAAACCCGAACTCACTTTTGACCCGCTCTCTTATCTCATCTGCGATTTGTTTGCCTGTCTTTTGCAGGTACTTTAGACTGCCCGTCACGTCCAGCCAGCATTCATCAAGCCCGAGTGGCTCAACAAAATTGGTGTAGTCAAGATAGAGATTGTGAAGCCTTTGACTAATCTCTTCGTAGAGTTGATAGTGTGGTGGCAGACAGACGAGAGAGGGACAGATTGCTTTAGCCTCACCTATGACCTGCCCAGTTTTTACTCCATAACTTTTAGCAATTTCATTTTTAGCAAGTATGATGCCATTTCGCTTTTCGGGATTGCCAGTAACTGCGACAGGGAGTCCTTTTAAGTCATCCCGAGTGCTACATTCGACTGAGGCGAAGAAATTATTTACGTCAGAATGTAAAATAACTCTCTCTTTCATTTGCCAAAACTTCCTTTTTTTAGTATAATAGGTTAGTTTTAGGAGTTTTATGCATACAAGCCAAGATAAAATAAGAATAAACAAGTTTGTCAACCACTATTGCGAGGGTATCTACTGCGGTTTGGGTGATTTTTTGAACGTTAGCGAGGAGCACTATGACGATATATTAAGTTTGTTATCCTTGCAAGAGAAAGAGACTGTGATAGAATATGCCATAGCGAAAAATGTGCAAGCGGGTGTCGGCACACTCAATATCAAGGTGCCAGAGTTTGGTATGGGATTAAAGTTGTTAGATAAATACCATTTGAAAGGAAGAGAAATAGTCACTGCCAAAAAATATGCCCAAATGCCTACGAGCAGTCTTGTTGGCGGACGAACTATGCTTGACATTGAGTCGCTAGTTGACTATAACCAAGACCTACTTTCTGCCATATCCGATTTTTCAGCGAGAGCCAATGTGCCTCTTGCGATAGAACTTGCAAGCGACCTTGAAAACGTGGGAAAGATTGTAAATACCTACTCATCTTCGCCTGCCGAGGTGCTTGAAAGTTTTGGACTTTTGGATAGAGAGTGCTTGGTCTATGGACTAAATTACCTTGACAAGGACGACCAAAAGATTGTCAAGGACTATGATAAAACCTGTATTTTTTCGCCTCAAAGTGACGGCAAACGGGGAATGGGTGCAATAAATTTATTTAATTTCATTTATCACCGTTTAAAGTTTGGTTTTTCAAGCGGAAAATGCTATAATGTAGATATGTTGTTTGAAGGAAAACTTGCCGTGCTTAACACTTTCAACCTTATGCATGAAAGCGGGAACATTTCGACCGAAGAGGTGCTTGACAGTTTGACTGATAAGTCAGATGACGAGATAGAATTAGACCTATTTCAAGAGGAAAATATTGACAACATTTTGGATAAAAAAGTGCATATAAAAGTTGAAGAGTTTGACAGCATTCAAAAGAAAACAATAGAAATTGCAAGAAAGATAAAGGAGAAAATTTAAATGGATATTACAACCACACTTGCCCAAGAATTTGGACTTAAACAAGAGTATTCGCAAAATATTATAAACTTAATAGACGAGGGATGCACTATCCCGTTTATTGCCAGATACCGAAAGGAAATGCACGGAACGTGCGATGACCAAACCCTCCGTGCCTTTGCCGATAGACTCAAATATTTAAGGAACTTAAACGATGAGAAAGCAAAAGTAGAAAAGGCGATAACCGAGCAGGGCAAGTGGACGGACGAGTTAAAAGTTGCCCTTGAAAATGCCAAAACTTTGACAGAAGTTGAAGATATTTACAGACCATACAAGCCAAAACGTAAGACGAGGGCATCAGTGGCTATTGCCAAAGGGCTTGAAGGTCTTGCCGATATTTTGCAGGCTCAGAGCAAGAGTTATGAGATAAAAAAAGAGGCAGAGAAGTACCTTACTGATGAGGTTAAGTCGACCGCCGAGGCAATACAGGGAGCAAAAGATATTGTCGCAGAAAGAGTGTCTGACAATGCCGAACTACGAAAAGAACTTCGACTTTTGCTTGAAAACAAGGCATTTATCACCTGTGAACTTGTCGAGAATGAAAACAGCCCAACCTATGAGACCTATGCAGGCTTCAAACAAGAGGTCAAGAATATTCCAAGCCACCGTATCCTTGCTATCAACAGAGGAGAGAAGGAAAAGTGTCTTAAGGTCAACATTGAGATTAACCCAGACCTCACAATGGCGGTTATCAATAAGCACTTTAAGAAGAATAACCCTGACACCGATAGCCTTATGGAAGAGACACTGCAAGATGCCTATGATAGACTTCTTTTCCCAGCACTTGAGAGGGAGTGCCGAAATAATTTGACCGACAAAGCGGATGAACAGGCTATCAAAATGTTTGAAGTCAACTTAAAACCTCTTCTTATGGAGGCACCTTTAAAAAATAACATCATCTTAGGACTTGACCCAGCATATAGAACAGGTTGCAAAATTGCAGTTATTGACAAAAACGGCAACGTGCTTGACACTGCCGTAGTTTATCCAACTCCACCTCAATCAAAGACCGAGGAGTCAATTGAGAAACTTAAAAAACTTATTGAAAAGTATAATGTTAATGTCATCTCAATAGGCAATGGTACCGCTTCAAAAGAGGCAGAGATATTTGTCAGCGAACTTATCAAACATGTCTCTCGCCCTGTGAGTTATGCGGTCGTATCAGAGGCGGGTGCTTCTGTCTACTCAGCAAGCAAATTAGGTGCTGAGGAATTTCCAGACTATGACGTATCACTTCGTAGTGCCGTGTCAATTGCGAGACGGCTCCAAGACCCACTTGCAGAACTTATCAAGATTGACGTTAAATCAATAGGTGTAGGGCAGTACCAACATGATATGCCACAGAACAGGCTTACCGAAGTGTTGACAGGAGTTGTTGAGGACTGTGTAAACTCTGTCGGAGTCGACCTTAACACGGCAAGCCCATCCCTTCTCAGTTATGTTTCAGGACTTAATATGTCTATCGCCAAGAATATTGTCTCTTATAGAGCAAAGGTTAAAGGGATAAAGAACCGTGAGCAACTGTTGCAGGTGCCAAAACTTGGACCAAAGGCATATGAGCAGTGTGCAGGCTTCCTTCGTGTTGTAGGCGGAGATGAAATCCTTGACAACACCGCAGTGCATCCAGAAAGTTATAATGCGACACGAAAACTTCTCAAACTCTTCGATATGAGCGAAGAAGACGTGAAGAATGGCAATATCTCAAACCTGCCAAAACTCATTGAACTTAAAGGTGAAGAAAAGGTAGCAAAGGAGTGCGAGATAGGTGTGCCAACCCTCAACGACATCACAAAAGAACTTTTGAAGCCAGGTCGAGATATTCGTGAAAGTATGCCAAAACCAGTACTTCGAAGTGACGTTATCACTATGGAGGACTTGAAAGAGGGTATGGTCTTTGATGGTGTGGTACGAAATGTAGTCGATTTTGGTGCATTTGTCGATATTGGAGTGCATCAAGACGGACTTGTGCATATAAGCCAGATATCCGATGCCTATATCAAACACCCAAGCGAAGTACTCAAAGTGGGTGATAGGGTAAAGGTCAAAGTGCTATCAGTAGACTTGTCAAAGAAACGTATTTCACTCACCATGAAAGGAATAGAGGAAGAATAAAATCTCCTATTGACAAATGCTAAAAGTTGTAGTATAATGCTTATAGATCAAACGGAGGATAAATATGAACGAAGAAAAAGGGGTTTTAAAGAAGGAAGACGATATTTATAAAATGTCTTTTGGCGACAAATTGAGAGACTTCGCCGAAACAGCCTTTGATGTTGTTGTGCCAGCATTCATGGGTTTAGTAATGCTTGCACCGCTTGCTTTAGGAGTAACAGGCTCTGTTTTGAAAGGTATCAACCAAGGCAAGATAAACAGCCTTCAAGAGATTGTTGACACATACAAAGACAGTGCGACTATTGTAAATTTTGTAGAGGATAATTTTGATAAAGAACAACTCTACGGCTCAAATCCTCAAGACGTTGTGCTTGATGTAAATGACTGGGGAAGACTTAAGAAATTATATGATAACACAATAGTTACCTCACAAGCACAATATGAAGCAGGTGAGATTTCTCTTAATGAACTTGAACAGGCAAAGACAAATTTTGCTGATAACTTTAGAACACTTGTCACACTCAACCAGTATATGGAGATGACAGAAAATGAGGGCATCTTAAAAGAGTATAACGAAGCAGAAAAAATGGTAGACTCTTCTAAAATTATGGAAGCGGTAGGTTACTTAGCCACTCCAGTAACCATTGGTGCTGTTGTATTTGCAGGTAACAAACTCAGCAAGTACGAGGGTGATGAACGCGGTTATGACGACTAATGCAAAAATTTACACATGATAAAATGCTCATATTAGTAAAAACCATATAATTAAAAGTATATCAATTTGCGATATACTTTTTTTAGTAATGTTATAAAATATCGAATATAGAACTCGAAAAATCTGTTTATACAAATAAATGCCAAATTTTCGACAAAATATCAAAATTTTTACAAACAAAAAAACATATCAAAGTGAGGCGAACCTTCATATGATATGTTTTTTCTGTGCATTCAAAATTTTTAAAAATTTGACATATTAAAATTGTCTTACTTTGTCAATTTCTTCCTGTCTCTCTCTTTTTCTTTCTTCTTCTATTAATTTATCTCTTTTTTCTCTTTGTTTGGTCTTAACAAAGGTGAATATTTTATCTTTAATAAAATCTACAAATTTTGCCAATTTCAAAACAGGGAAGGTTACAGGCAATGTGACAATATATACGGCTTTATCTATTGCATCAGAAATTTTCTCTCGTCTTTCTTCTTTTCTGATTCTCTCGTCTTCTTCCATTTCTTGGCTTTTAAGGACTTGCTCTATATTTCTTGTCAAGATTTCTTGCAGGTTGACCTTGCCTTCTCCGAAGATTTTATCGGCATAACCTTGGAGGTCGACCTCTTTATCTCCGCTCATAATTTGGTCTAAATATTGGTTAAATTCTTCAATGAGAGAATTTTTTTCATTTTTAATTTCATTTAATTGTTCATTTGTCATCTCATCTGTATTTATAGATAAAAGTGACTGAATATATTTTTGAATATAATAGTATATAATTCCTGCTTTCAACACATCTTCGGTTTGAACCTTAGTTCCATCACTACGTTCTCCATTTGGACTATCTTTTTTCGGAAATTCGCGGTAAACTTGTTTAAAGTTGATGTTTCCCCCTTTGAAATGCACTACAGAAACTCTTTCATTAATGTCATCGTAATATTCTCCGCCTGCAGTTTTATCAGGTCCATAACTAACTCTTGCAACATGACGAGCATTTCGATGAGAAAGGTCAGTAAGTGCAATTTTCATGCCAAGTTCTGGAAGAGTAAATATCATTGATTTATGATCTATATGTGAATAGTTATAATCTTCGTCATAATAATGTCTTCTTTCTTGTACAATAGGTGTTTTAAACAACGTATCATATTCTGAAATATCAACAGCATCATCAGTTTCATATGCTGGTTTTTTATATTTGTCTACTTTAAAGATAACTGATTCTGGTTCACGAAATTTACTCTGCCAATCTTCATAAAACATATTTTTATCTCCTTTATTATAAGTTAATTATAACCTATAAAAACTATTTTGTCAAT
>ERZ1643249.3433-NODE-3433-length-13936-cov-59.147252_pt1 | contig 13936 bp, 26 predicted proteins | sample MGYA00579263_ERZ1643249 | MGnify/ENA primary metagenome ERZ1643249 (study PRJEB29033, sample SAMEA4952264) | chicken gut metagenome | biome: Broiler Chicken; feature: Gastrointestinal Tract; material: Caecum | place: Ireland | collected 2018 | study: Broiler...
TTCAAAAGTTCGGAGCATACAGCATCCAGAACGGAGAACTGACAACCGGGCACTGTAAGCCGCAGAAAATCAAATTTTGCCCGCATTGTTCCCGTCCGTTGACGGACGAGGGCGTGCAGATGGTGTTGGAGAGGATGGAGACGATTAACAATGCTTGAAGTAATACTGTTTTGGATTGGCGCAGCCGTAGTTATTGCTCTTGGGCTTGGTCTTATTGCCTATCTGGCCTATTGGATGGCGATAGCATGGATAAAGGCAAGCAACGCATGGCGAAACATTTTGAAGGCTGAGAGCCTAATCTATGAATACAAGCAGAATCGGGACGAATATTTGGAGTGGAAGGAGGCGCTGAAAGATGGCAAGGGCGAATAAAGGATACGAAATAAGGCCGATGGTCTGCGACTGGGCATTGGATATTCCAATGGGGTATACAACATTTGTTCTGTATTTTAGCAGCCGAAATAATGCAGAATTGGTTAAGGAGGTTTTGGAGTGGGAGGACGCACATCCAAATGAGGCGACCCCATACCAGCCCACCCTCACCCCGCCGAACGAGTGGGTGAGCGTAGATAACAAACTCCCCAAAAATGGCGTGCCGGTCCTGATTGGCAATCCGCATTGGGACTATCCTGTTGTAGCAAGCTGTGCAGGTTATGGTGTGTGGATGGACAGCTGGCACCAGAAAATGACTTTTACGCCGACCTATTGGATGCCCCTTCCAGAAAGGCCAAAGGAGGATGAATAAAATGCAGAGGACTTCTCCCGATTACAAAGCAAGAAAGCAAGGAAAGCCGACAATTCCATTAAGAGAACGACTATATTTCAAAATAAAGGTCAATGAGTACACTGGTTGCTGGGAATGGCAAGGAACTTTACGAAATGGGTACGGAAGAATGATTGTCGGGAGTAGAACTGATGGGACACGAAGGTCAGAGTCTGCACACCGAGTTTCCTATATGCTGAATTATGGGGAAATCCCTGACGGAATGGATGTATGCCACAAATGCGATAACCCGCGTTGCATCAATCCAGAGCATCTTTTTGCTGGCACAAGAAAAGAAAACATTGCTGACAGAGAGGCAAAAGGAAGAAACATTACTCACTCTGGCGAAGAAAATGTAAATGCAAAACTATCTAAGAAGAAGGTAAAAGAGGCAAGGCAAAAGAGGTTTTTGTATCACACGAAATATATTGACCTTGCAAAAGAATACGGCGTGTGCAAAAAGACCATTATGGATGCAGTCAAGGGAAAGTCATGGAAGTGCGTAAACTACCTTCCCGCACCGCCTGACCGCCGCCCGCCGGAGGGAGAGGAGGACACATGAGCAGCGAATATCCATGTATCTATTTTGAGAAGGACGGGAAGTGCCGGAAATTTTCGGATGATACTGTCATTAGCTACTGTGTGATGGGGCCTTGCTCAGAGCAGAAGCTATCCAACGCCGACCGGATCAGGGCCATGAGCGACGAAAGGACGCACATGACTGGCTCCAGCGGCCCGCAAAGGAGGACACCTGATGGACATTGAGAAGCTGATTGAAGATTTGCGTGGGCTGCTCAAGCAATATGGAGAGAAAATCCCGTATGGCGAATTGGTTGGTGCGCCGTGGCCTTATTCAAGGGCTGGTGATTTGGTATGGCAAGACCCAGAGCCGTATTTTATCGAGCAGGCCGCCACCGCCCTCTCCACGCTCCAGACCGAAAACAACGGACTCAAAGAAAAGCTCTATGATGGAGAAGGCGTAAATCTCGTTGATTACTGGATGCAGCAGGCCAAGATCGAAGAGAACGGGCATAGAAACTGCCAGGCCGAAAACGAGAAGCTGCGGGCAGAGCTGGAGCAGGTGAAGCGGGAAAACGACGCTCTCTGGACATACATTGAAATCGTAGACAGAGAGTACAGGAGATACATGGACAGGGGCTATATTGACAGACTGGACGAGCTGAAAAAGGTATGGAAGCGCGGCCAGAAGGAGGACTGACAATGGAACGGTTGACAATTAGAACAAATGAAGCCAGTATATCTTTCGAGTGCGAAAGTTTTGGTGACATTGTGCGCCGCCTCGCCGCCATCGAGGACATCCTGGGCGACGAGTACGACCTGGACGAACTGCGGGAAATGGTTCAGGCCAAACGGGAGGGGCGGTGCGTGGTGCTGCCATGCAAGCCGTCTGATGTGACCGTCTATCAGCTGCGCAACAAAAAGCACGCCCGAGGTGTTGGTGTGAGCCCTCGCCACATTTCTTGCGCCACAGTATGGGCTGGCGGGAACTATGCTCTCCACCATCAGGGGCAAGATGACTGCCTGGGTCGTGATTTAGGGAAAACATGGTTCCTGAATGAAGAAGATGCCGAGGCCGCACTACGGAGGGAGCAGGAATGACCGAGATTGACGCAACCTTGCAAGTGATTGCGATTGCATTGTTTCTGTTGCTACTTTTCAAGGATATGAGCGGGCAGGATCAACTGCGAGGAATTAAGGAAGAATTAAAGCGGATCGCTGACGCGCTGGAACGGAGGGAGCAGGATGGATAAACGCTGTGCCACCTGCGCCTGGTACGAGGACTATCAGGGCGTGTGCTTCAACGGGGACAGCCCGCATTGCGCGGATTTTATCGACGCCGACAAGGTGTGCGAGGAATGGGAAGGGAGGAACGAGGATGAAGTTTAGGAACCGTGAGACGGGTGAGGTGTTGACAGACGAGCAAGCACAAGGGCAATTTTGTAAGGGCAGACATTGCTGGGAATGCCCAATGAATCAAAAATCACCCGCTAAAGAGTGTTGTGTCGATTTCAGAAAATCCCACCCCCACGAAGCCGCCCGCCTGATGGGCTATGAGGTAGTGGAGGAAACACATGCAAACACACAAAAAACGCACGCTGATGCAATCGAAAACGCACGCGTGCATTCGGAGGAGGCCAACATGGACAAGCCGTTGAAGGACTGGACGCTGGGGGAGCTGAAAACAGAATGCGAGGCGCATAATGGGTGCGTAGGATGCCATTTTGAAGGTAGCGCATTTTGCACTCAAAAATGCACTGAACTGTGCCCGTCAAAATGGGATTTATCTGAAAAGCCCCGCTTCACCGAGCAGGAGGCGGAGGCAACCAAAGCCGTTAAGGTTCTATTCCCATGCACAACCCATTTAATCCAGTTCCAACCCAACGAACCGGTTAGCGCCAAAGCCGGGGACGCATTTGTGGTTAACCTCAACAGCGTACTTTTCCCGAGCATCCAGCCAGGCAAGCCCTACACCCTTGAAGAGATCATCGGAGGTGCGGAATGAATGTAGATTGCGAAAAAATGACTCTTGGCGATTTTGCAAAGAGCGGAGAGATATCAACCAACGACCAGGGCGGCCAGCAGCACGCACGGCCTTACCGCTCCGAATGGTTGCCCCCTCGTGCCATGTTGGCCCTCTCACATGTCCGCTGAGAATCTGAGGCCCTGCATGGGTATAGCGAAGAAAACTATAAATTGATTCCTGCGAAAGAACATGTTGGGCGGGCTCTTACCCACCTGTTTGCGTGGCTTGCAGGAGATGAAAGCAACGACCATCTGAGCCATGCGCTGTGCAGGATTGCATTTGCGGTAGAGATGGAGGAGGAAAATAAATGACTATTGGTGGATGGGTTGTTTTTGCTATTATTGCTATTTGCTTGATTCTGGGAGCAATCTGCGGAGCAGTCTTGTGCGAAAATATCGCGGCAAGGATTACGATTCCCATCGTCTGTGCGCTTGCAACAATCGGTTTGTTAATCGGGATGCTGTGGTACTTTGGGAATACCGCCAGCGGGCAGAGAGCAATGGTAGACCAGCAAAGCGACTTGGGAAACGGGCTTAACCGCATTGTCCGAGTGTATACAGCTAATGGAGACATCATCGCAGAGTTTGAGGGAAAAATCGACATTGAAGGGAACGACGGTGGGTATGTCCTGTTCGACTATGAAGGAAAACGATATACATACTATAACTGCTTTGTAGAAAGCGTTGCGGAAATTGGTGAATAAATGAAATATTATGCCGTTTACAAATGTTTGTTGTGTGGGCAATTGCTCAGATACGGACAGCCTCATGAAGTTCCGTATAATGATCTTCCAAGACTTCTTGGGAAAGTCATTCAGAACCAATTATTTGCAGGGAATCCGGCACTACATGAAGCGCCAATGCACATTCCGCATAAGTGCAAAGATGGAAGCGCTGGACTTGCTTACTTTGCTGGATTTTTGAAGGAGGATAATCAATGAGAGAAATCCGATTCCGCGGATTCCACCCCTGCGACGGCCCGGAAACCATTGTGGTGGATGGGGAGAAGATCAAGGGTGAGTGGGTGGAAGGATACCTGTGGAGCAAGAGGACAATTGGAGTTACATCGCCTTGTGGGAACCTGGATGAAGTGGTTGTCCTCCCCTCCACGGTGGGGCAGTACAGCGGATTAGATGACAGCGACGGTCGGAAAGTGTTTGAAGGGGATATTCTTAAATTCAGAGACGAACCAAACGACTATGAATGGACAGGCCGCATTGAATTTGGGAATCCAAACTACGGATATACATGGGGCTTTCAGATTGTCCACTTAAGTGGACCGAAGCCAAACATTGATACACTGTGCTGGTTTGATATGGAAGAGGGCGGTGCATATAGCGAGGTCATCGGCACCGTGTTTGACGAGGAGGCCCCACAATGAGCGGCGGCTATTTCTGCGGACACATGGACCGCCTTGCAGAGGACCTGTTTGCCTTTCAATATCCCCACTACGGCCAGAAGGGTTTCTCTGGGTCCGCCATTGCCTGTCAGCAGAACCCTCTGGAGGACAAGACCATCAGCGAACTCACCTGGGACCTCCTGTGCGTCCTCCACGCTTTCGACTATTACAAGTCCGGGGACATTGGAGAGGATGCATACAGGGAGGATGTCGAGCGCTTCAAGGTAAAGTGGTGCAAGCCCTACTCCAAGAAGCGCACAAAGGAGATCGTAGATTCCGAGGTTGCCGCGCTCAGGACGGAGTTGTACCGCGAATTTGGATTGGAGGCCCCCAATGAAACGTAACCCAATGCTCGCCCGCATCGAAGCTGCTGCTGAGGCGCGCTATCAGAAACGTCTCCACGCCTCCATGGATATGCTCCTCCAGATGTGCCAGGACGCGGCTATGATTGCCGCCCACGATGTCCTCCAGCTTGGGCCTGGTCGTGCTGAGGACTTTTGCGTGGCCTACCGAGAAGCTATCAACGATATGGCCCGGCGTGTAGTAGATGATCAGATGGACGATCCGGAGTTTGTCTACGCCAAGGCCAAGATTGACGAGCAGATCAAGGCTATTGTAGGCCCGGAGAAGTTTGCCCCATGGGAGGAACGCTATGGAGAAAAATAGGTGCGCCGGGTGCAAATACTATCGACCAGAATATAGTTCATCCACAAAAGGGCCCAGGATGTGCCACTATTTGCTGGACAACAAGCACAGAAGGGAGCGAGATGGTGACGAGTGCCTATCCTATGAACCAAAACGAAAAAAGCGAGTTTCCGGCTCGTCTCCGAAAACTGCGAGAAGAAAGGCGGCAGAGCCGGGTGGTGGTAGCCGAATTGTGCGGGCTTAGTCGAGGAGCAATCCGGTATTATGAACGCGGAGAAAGGGTCCCGACAATGGATGCCCTGATAGCGATTGCGGATTATTTTGAGGTGTCGTTGGATTACTTAACAGGGCGAACAAATTTTAGATAGTTGGTCACAAAAAGGACAATTTCACAGAAAACTTGCAGTAAAATGGGAGTTGGGGAATAATACCCTTCTCCCATTTTTATTCCCTATCCATTCTTTCTCCTCCCTGTTTCCCCGGCTTGGGGTGTTCCTCCTAGCCTCTTGCCGGGGACTATATGCCGCTCTAAGCCGCACGAGGCAGGAGACGACAACCAGGCCACCCGGAAAGCCTGACCAAACCCGGAGCATAGCCCCTAACCAGGGCTATATATGTCGCTCCCGTCCGCATGAGGGCGGCGGCGGTACCAAATCTATGAACAGTAGGTGGTGATATGCCGAATGAAAAGAACCTTATCCCGTTCGATGAACGAACAGAGGAAGAACAGAGAGAGATCCGCGCATCTGGAGGCCGTGCATCCGGCGAATCCCGCCGAAGGAAGAAAAGCCTGAGAGAAGCGGCGGAACTATACCTCTCTCTCCCTGTTTCCGACAAGCGGGCGTGGAACAAGCTAGCCCGTGACGGCGTGGCTCCGGAGGACGTGGACAATCAAATGGCGATCATCGCCGGGCTATCTATTAAGGCTGCAAAGGGAGACGCCAAGGCAGCGAAGGTGCTGTTTGACCTGATTGGAGACCAGAGCAGAGAAGAGGACGAAGCCAAGGTGATTATTGATGTCTGAAATCAGGTTATCAACAGTTCTTGGCCCAGCGTTCCACTTGCTTGCTCGTGATGTTTTCCAACATGGCCACACTCATTATGATCTGTCTGGTGGGCGTGGTTCGCTGAAATCCTCTTGCGTTTCTCTCCTAGTTCCGCTGATCCTGCTAACAAACAAAAACACCCATGCGTTGGTGTTGCGCAAAGTCGGGAACACTCTTCGGGACAGCGTCTATGCTCAATATCTATGGGCCATTGGTGAGCTTGGCATGGCTGATTACTGGGCGGCCAAGGTACAGCCGTTGGAACTGGTATATAAGCCGACAGGGCAAAAGATCATGTTCCGTGGCGCTGATGACCCTATGAAGATCAAGTCCATCAAGGTGCCGTTCGGCTATATCGCTGTCACCCACTTTGAGGAAAAGGACCAGTTTTCCGGGCGGGCGGAGATACGAACAATCCTTCAATCCACAATGCGTGGCGGCTCTAAGTTCTGGAACTTCGAGAGCTACAACCCGCCGATCAGCCGGGACAACTGGGCAAACAAAGATAGCCTTGAAGAGAGAGCGGATAGGCTGTGCCACAAGAGTACATACCTGGAAGCCCCGCCAGAATGGCTTGGAGAGCAGTTCCTCCATGAGGCTGAGTACCTGGAAGAAACAGATGAGCGGGCATATCAACATGAGTATCTTGGGATTCCGGTTGGTACGGGCGGGAATGTCTTTGAAAATCTCGACATTCGAGAGCTGACAGACGATGAGGTTTCCACATTTGACCGGATTTGCAACGGCGTGGACTGGGGATATTTCCCGGACCCGTGGGCATTCAATCGCTGCCATTATGACGCGGCACGGCGTGTGCTGTATATATTCGATGAGCTGACTCGAAACAAGATGGGCAACCAGGAAACCGCTGATTTGCTGCTGAAAAAGGGATTGACCCGCGAGGACCGCATCGTGGCAGACAGCGCGGAGCCGAAAAGTGTTGCAGATTATAAGAAATTCGGCTTGCACTGCACGGGAGCAATCAAAGGGCCTGGGAGTGTGGAGTATTCCATGAAGTGGCTGCAATCCCTGAAATCTATTGTCATAGACCCAAAGCGTTGCCCGGATACCTGCGAAGAGTTCATGGAATACGAATACGAGCGGTCAAAGGACGGCGACATTATCAGCGGATACCCTGATAGAGACAACCACCATATTGACGCTGTGCGATATGCAACTGAGCCGATCTGGAGGCGGCCTGGACAACCGGCCAAAAAAAATTATATGCCTCTATATGCACGGAGGTGAGATGTTGAGGACATATCAAGACCTGCTGGCGGTGGGCGAGAACGAAAAAGACCGCATGGAATTCGTGCGGGGAGCTGTTCAGGACCATACATCCAGCGATGATTATAAAATTGCCGCCGCTGCGGAAGCGTACTATGCAAAGCACAACCTGACTATTGAGAAATTCCAGAAATTCCTGTACAACGCCAACGGGCAGGCGTATCCTGATCTGTTTTCTGCCAACTATAAACTTAAGACGCTGTTCTTCCGGCGGTTTGTGCTCCAGCAGGTGCAGTATGTTCTATCCAATGGCGTAACGTTCGAGCAGGATAGCACAAAGGAGAGGCTTGGCGATACGCTTGACAGCCGCTTGTCTCAGTTGGCCAAAAAGGCCATGGTGGACAAGGTGGCCTTTGGATTCTGGAACCGAGATCATCTGGAAGTGTTCAGCTATGCGGACACTCCAAATGAACCAGGGTTTGCGCCGCTGTACGATGAGGAAGATGGTTTTCTAAAGGCGGGGGTCAGATATTGGACCCTAGATGGTACAGAAACAAAACGATATACCCTATATGAGCTTGATGGGTACACGGAGTATATCGAGACGAAAAAGGAAGGCCTGCGAGTTAAGCAGGAAAAGAGACCGTATTTACAGACTGTCCGTCGCTCTGATGTGGATGGAGAGACTGTAGAAGGCGGAGATAATTACCCTGGGTTCCCAATTATTCCGATGTATGCAAACGATATCCGACAAAGCGAGTTGGTTGGAATCCGGGAAAGTATTGACTGCTACGATTTTGTAAAATCCGGCCTTGCCAACGAAATTGACGATTCCAGCGGCATTTACTGGGTTTTGCAAAACTCCGGCGGCATGGATGACGTAGACATCGCCCGGTTCCTCGATAGGATGCGGACATTGAGAGCCGCAACGGTGGACAGCGACGACGGAGGCGGGGCAGAGGCTCACACACTGGATGTCCCGTACCAGGCACGGGAAGCCATGCTCACACGGCTCAGGAGTGACCTGTACGAGGACTTTCAGCTTGTGGACATGGAGAAGATCATGAGCGGAAACCTGACCGCTACGGCTATCAGAATGGGCTACCAGAGCCAGGATGACAAATGCGGCGACTTTGAGTATTGCATCCGGGACTTTATCGGGAAGCTGCTGGAATTGATTGGCATCGACGACACGCCGTCCTTCCAGTGGAATCGGATTGCAAACCAGCTGGAAGAAACGCAGATGGTTCTTACCGCCGCGACCTATCTGGATGATGAAGCCGTCCTGCGGCACCTGCCGTGGCTGACCCCGGAGGAGGTAGAAGAAATCCTGAAGCGCCGGGACGCAGAGGATATGGAGCGGCTGGACGTGGTGGAGCAGGGGGTAAACGAAAATGCAAATGATAGACCCGAGAGTATTGGAGGCGGAGAGCAAGGAACTGCGCCGTGAAGAACTGCTAAAGAACTTTGAGCAGTTGACACCGGAAAATCAAATGCAAGTTTTAATGCTTTCTAGAAAATTGCTTTCCTCAGAAGAAATCCTCCAAAAATACAGAAAATTTAATACAGAAGGAAAGGAATATCTTTTGAGGGTTGTGGAGGCAATGGCGGAAGACCCGAGGTACAGGCGGTGATAAATAATGCCAAGAGACCTTGCCCATCGATGGACGGACGAGGAACTGGAGAAGCTGGAGCGCAGGATAGCCAGAGTGTACCGGGAAGCGTGGGATGACCTGGAGAAAACAGTAATAGACTACTTCGTCGCATTTGCAAAGCGGGACGAAGAAAAGAAAAAGCTGATCGGAACGGAGATCAACGGGAAAATCTGGACCGAACAGGATTATCTGCAATGGCGGCTGAATCAGATCGGGCGTGGAGAACGATTTGATGATCTGGCCGTTAAGGTGGCCGAACGGTACACAAAAGCCAATGAAGTGGCGGCATCCTATGTCAATGACGCAACGCCGTCTGTCTACTCCCTGAATCGAAACTACGCCGCGTACACCATCGAGAAGGTGGCCGGTAACATTGGCTTTACCCTGTGGGATGAATCCACGGTAAAAAGGCTCATTAAGGATGACCCGGACATTATGCCGTATTATCCGAAAGAGCGAGCCATCAAACGCGGCAGAGATTTGAAATACGGCCAAAGGCAGATCAAGAAAAGCGTTACAAGCGGCATTTTACAGGGCAAGAGCGTGGGCAAGATCGCTACCGACCTGAAAGCAAGGGTAAGCGAAATGAACCGCGCTAGCGCCGTCAGAGCGGCCAGAACAGCCATTACCAGCGCTCAGAACGGCGGGCGGATGGATAGCTATAAAGCTGCGTCCGATATGGGCATCAAGGTGAGAAAGCGGTGGGTGGCAACCAAAGATGGACGCACCCGACACGCACACCAGAAGCTGGACGGGCAGACGGTGGATTGGGATGAAAGTTTTTCGTCGGAGCTGGGTAAAATCCGGTATCCGGGCGACCCAAGAGCAAAACCCGCCTTAACTTATAACTGCCGCTGTACTCTGCGCACAGTGGAAAAGCCTGGAATTGAGGCGGAACCGCGAAAAATGCGGGTACGCGACCCCAAAACCGGGCGGAATGTGGTCGTGGAGGAAATGACATACGAACAGTGGGAAAGATGGGTGAAAAGCAGATAGCGCCGCCCATTATTCGGACGACGCTATGAGTTCAAACGGGTTCGCGTCAAGGGCTTTTGCGATTGCCAAAAGGTTTTTTGCTGACATGTTGCCGGGGGCTGACTTTCCGGTCTCTACCGCCTGAATCTGTTTAACAGATACGCCAGACAGAGAGGAAAGCTGGTGAAGCGTTAAGCGCTTAGACTTGCGGTGTTCACGGATCGTCATGCCAGCACCTCCACCACCACGGGGTCCTCGATGATAACTTCCCCGCGATCCTCTCCGCAGGTGTAACGGTTGCCCGCGATAATGGCAACATGTTCCCCGGGATACACGCAAGAAAAGAAGGAGTTAAACACGATCTCCGCCATGTTGGAGCGAATACCACAGACGCCGTCAAGTTCTTCGTCGGTTTCATCTCCATCAACCCAGACGTGGGACTTGTGGTCCATCTCACCAAGTTCAAACTTGGGATCCTGCACCCGGATAGCGACCACCTCGTAGTCGTAATAAAGCTCCTCAGCTACTTCTTTCAGCCGGGCGATCATCTCATTGCAAACCTTCACTTTTATGTCCTCCTCCTTGCTCTTTCTGGTATTATAATACCATACTGCTATGTAAATTTCAAGCATTATTTTCATAATTTTATAAAATTTATGGGGGTGAAAGCCGTGCCTGACCTTGGAGGCGTTGTGTTCAACGATTACAGCGCCGATGTGCTGAACGAATTTCACGACGCTGTTCTGCGGGCATTGGAACGGTGTGGAGAACAGGCGGAAGGGTATGCAAAAGACCTTGCGCCCGTGGATACAGGAGCAGGCAGAAACAGTATTTCGCATCAAGTCGATGAATCCGAATCAGCAGTATATATTGGGACTAATATAGATTACATGATTTATCAAGAGCTGGGCACTGGTAAATACGCGGAAGGTGGAGGCGGACGTCCGACGCCGTGGGTCTACCAGGACGATGACGGAAACTGGCACTGGACGGCGGGCAATCAAGCACACCCGTTTTTGGCACCGGCGGTCAAGGACCATCAAACCACATATCGTAACATCATAGAGGACGAACTGCAAAATGGATGAAAAAGCCTGGGCTATCATAAAGGCCATTATCTCAAAAGGAAACGACGCTGTTGTCCGGAAAAAGGGCGATGGATACATCGTTCTGGAGGACAAGCGGGAAATCAAGTTTCAGGCAAAAGAAAACCGCCCCGGTTAGGGGGCGGGGGGAAAATCTACTGTAATTTAGTCAACGAGTATTTCTCGGAATCGCTCTTTGTCATAATGGACTAGGACGGTGTTCGCCCCAGACCGGAGAGAAACTTCACTCCCGTATCTGGACGGCACAAGGGACAGAGAAAGGGATTCTCCGTGGTCAGAGAAATCAACATATCCGCTCTTGTGCAGTAAATCCCAAAGCTTGTTAAACCTTGTGTTGTTCATTTTGTTCCCTTTCTGCCGTCGTAACCTCCGCGGCGGGCTGTGTGTTAATTCCCAAGGACGGCTTTTACAAGGCCGTTGAAATCGTAGATTGTCAGGACATCAAGCCCCAGCGTGTTGCTGTAATTCACCAGCTCCGGGAATCTAACATTCCAGCCATAAAGGACGCGCTCGCGGTGGGAAAATCCCTTGACTTGGTCATAATTTTCAAAGCGCTGTCCCAATTTCTTTGCCTCGGAAACCGTTGCACCACACCAACCGTAACTGGCTTTAATGTTATCCAGGATAGCGGCCATTGTGCTGGCCTCATCGGACGCCCAAAAGCCGAAATCGTCTTTGCTGGCGGCTTTCATAATCCGGTTTTCACTCGCTGCGGTGATGTATTTCATTTTCTTTCCCTCCCGGCCTGCGGCCTGTCTTGTTTGTTCCTTGTGAGTATATGATACTATAAGTCTACTTATATTTCAAGCGTTAAAATAGACAAATATAAGTTGACTGATTTGTTCATTGTGTATAAGTTGACTTATAAGTAAAATTGTGATACCATATCCACAAGGGAGGTATCACAAATGGGGAGCGAAGCACAAACGAAAGCAAGCGTGAAGTACAACAAGAAAAAGGATAGCATAACGATACGGCCAGATAATGATACCGGCGCAAAGATACGAAGTGCGGCAGAACAGCGCGGAATTAGCGTGACGGAACTGATAATGACGGCGCTGAAACCGTATATCGAAGGAAAGTAAACACTAAACCCCGCTCTAATTGGTGAGCGGGAAGGACCATTGGGGTCAACTACCGAGAATTTATCGGTGGTTGGCCCTTTTTTATTTGGTAAAACCCGCGAAACACAGCGGTTTTTATATCACAGTCGCCCCGAAGAAACGGGCCGAAGAAAAGGAGACTGATTATGAGTTTAACCAGACGTGCCCTGAAAGCTATGGGCATCGACGAGGAAAAGATCGACGAGATCATTTCCATGCACAGCGAGACCGTGGACGGCCTGAAAGCGGACGTTGCGAAGTATAAGGCCGACGCAGAAGCCCTGCCCGAAGTACAGAAGCAGTTGGAAAAGGCGCAGGCGGATCTGGAAGCGGGCAAGAAAGACTCGTGGAAAGTGAAATATGAGGCCATCAAAGAGGAATTTGAGGGCTACAAGACCGAGCAGACCAAGAAGGAGAGCCATGCAGCCAAGGAAAAGGCTTATCGGGCGCTCCTGCAAGAAGCCGGGGTAAGCGAGAAGCGGCTGGAGTCCGTTCTGAAGGTCTCCGATGTGGACAGCGTGGAGCTGGACGACAAGGGAGCCATCAAGGGCGCTGACAAGCTAACAGAGAGCATTAAGAGCGAGTGGGCGGACTTTATCACAACCACGGAGACCAGGGGCGCACAGACCTCTAATCCCCCGGCAAACAACAACGGCGGCGCAATGACGAAGGCCGACATCTACAAAAAGGACGATCATGGTCGGTATGTGCTATCCGCCGCAGAGCGTCAGAAGGCGCTCATGGAAAATCAAATCACTTGAAAGGACTGAATTGAATGCCAGCTACAAAAGTTGAAAGCCTGACTAACCCAAGGGACTCTCTGCCCAATGTGTATACCAGTGTAACCGCTCGCGAGGTTGACTTTGTCACCCGGTTTAACGACAACTGGGAGGCCCTGCGTAACATCATGGGCATCATGCGGCCTATCCGCAAGACGCCCGGCACTCAGCTGATCTCTTACACCGCAAGCGTGGCGCTGGAGGATGGCGATGTTGGCCCCGGCGAGGTAATCCCCTATTCCAAGACCACCATCGTACAGGCCAAGAAGGATGACATCACCATTCAGAAGTACGCCAAGGCTGTGCCTATTGAGGACGTGGACAAGTACGGCGCGGAGATCGCCGTGGAGAAGTCTGACGATGCGTTCCTGACTAAGCTCCAGAACGTGGTGCTGGGTGACTTCTACACCTTCCTGAACACCGGTTCTCTGACCGGCACCGCTACCACCTGGCAGGCCGCTCTTGCCCAGGCTCAGGGCAAGGTGCTGGACAAGTTCGCAGGTATGGCAAAGGACGTGACTCAGGTCGTGGGCTTTGCCAATATCCTTGACGCTTACGACTACCTGGGCACTGCCGACATTACGGTGCAGACCCAGTTCGGCATCAACTACATCCAGAATTTCATGGGTTACTCCACTCTGTTCCTGCTGCCCGCCACGATCTCCGGCGGCTCCGGCATTGCCCGGAATACGGT
>ERZ1643249.3434-NODE-3434-length-13936-cov-9.446942_pt1 | contig 13936 bp, 12 predicted proteins | sample MGYA00579263_ERZ1643249 | MGnify/ENA primary metagenome ERZ1643249 (study PRJEB29033, sample SAMEA4952264) | chicken gut metagenome | biome: Broiler Chicken; feature: Gastrointestinal Tract; material: Caecum | place: Ireland | collected 2018 | study: Broiler...
TACTCCTCCACCTTGTTTTTTAATTATAATTCCTTCAAATACTTGGATTCTTTCTTTGTTTCCTTCTTTTATCTTAACATGTACTCTAACTGTGTTTCCAACTTTTAAGTCTGGAATTGTATTTTTTAGCTGTTCATGTTCAATTGATTTTATGATATCCATCGTATTTACCTCCTTCTTTCTTCATGTAAGCGGTGCTTGGAATTAAAATAGCACTTTACATATTAATTTTTATTTTTTGATATATTTTCTAAATATTTTTTGTCTTCTTCAGACAGTTTTACATTTTCTAAAAGTTCTGGTCTTTTATAATATGTATTTTTTAAAGCTTCACATCTTCTCCATTTGTTTATATTTTCGTGATGACCTGATTGTAATATTTCTGGAATTTTCACTCCTTCAAAAATTTCTGGTCTTGTGTATTGAGGATATTCTAGTATTCCTTGTGAAAATGATTCTTCTGATGTAGAATCTTCACTTAATACTCCTTCTACATATCTACATACAGAATCTATTAATACCATTGCTGGAATTTCTCCTCCTGTAAGTACATAATCTCCAATAGATATTTCCTCATCTACAATTTTATCTATTACTCTCTGGTCTATTCCTTCATAATGTCCACAAAGTAAAATAAGATGTTCTTCTTTGCTTAATTCTTCTACTTTTTTTTGATTTAGTACCTTTCCTTGTGGTGACATATAGATTACTTTTGCTTTTTTGTTTTCAATAGATTTGTATGCATCATAAACTACATCTGCTTTCATTACCATTCCAGCTCCGCCACCATATGGAGTATCATCAACTTTTTTATGCTTGTCTTTTGAAAAATCTCTAATATTTATTAAATTAATTTCTATTAGTTTTTTTCTTTCTGCTCTTCCTATAATGCTTTTGTCTAATGGTTCAAACATTTCTGGGAAAAGTGTTAAGACATCAAATTTCATATTTTCCTCCAAATAGTACTTTAAATCAATCCTGGTATAAGATGAACTGTGATTTTTTCACCATCTAAGTCAACATTTTTTATTACTTCTTTAATTCCTGGTAATAAAATTTGTTTTCCTAATTCATCTTTTACAACATATATGTCATTTGCTCCTGTATTATAGATATCGTCTACTTTACCAAGTAATTTTCCTTCATCTGTATAAACCTCTAGTCCAATTAAGTCTGCTATAAAATATTCTCCTTCTTCTAATGGAATAGCTTGGTTTCTATCTATTTCTATATAGGCATTTTTTAATAGCTCTGCTTGTTCTGGAGTGTTTATACTTTTAAGTTTTATTAATACCATATTTTTATGATATTTTATACTTTCTATTTCGTAAAGTTTTGATTCTTTTTTGGTTTTTACATATATTTTTTCCAGTTCGTCAAATCTTTTTATATCATTTGTAAAAGGTACAACTTTTACTTCTCCTTTTATTCCAAATGTGTTTATGATTTGACCTATTTCTAGTCTTTTTTGCATTTTTACCATTCCTTTCATGGTAAATAACATTATTTTACTCTAAAAATTCTACATTTACTTTTTTATTTGATAAAGATTTCATGATTGTTCTAATAGATTGAGCTATTTTTCCTTGCTTTCCTATTATTTTTCCAAAATCTTTTTCATCTACTTTAACTTCAAAAGTTACTTTCTTTTCGTCTTGTATTTCTTTAATTTCAATAGCACTCTTATTGTCTACTAAGTTCTTAATAATTGTTTCTAAAACTTCTTTCATAGACTTTTCCTCCTACATTTATAGTTTTGGTTATGCATTTTTTATTAATGCTTTAACTGTTTCTGTAGGTTGTGCACCATTTTTTATCCATTGTTCTAATCTTTCTTTATTTAATACTATTGTTGATGGTTTTGTCATTGGGTCATATGTTCCAATTTGTTCAATTATCTTTCCATCTCTTGGAGATCTTGAGTCTGCTACTACTATGTGATAGAAAGGAGCTTTTTTCTTTCCTTCTCTTTGTAATCTGATTTTTACCATTTAAAATCACCACCTTTCAAATTATCTATTCCCATGCCTTTCATCATTTTTTTCATGCTACCTTTGTCATTTTTCATTTTTTTAATCATCTTTTGAGTCATTTCAAAAGAATTTATGAACTTATTTACATCTTGTACTTTAGTTCCACTTCCTTTAGCTATACGTAATCTTCTACTTCCATTTAAGATTTTTACATTTCTTTTTTCTTGTTTTGTCATTGAACATATTATTGCTTCAATTTTATTAAATTCTTTGTCATCTATGTTTAAATCTTTAAATTTGTTCATTCCTGGTATCATTTTTAAGATTGATGAGAATGAACCCATTTTTTTGACTTGACGTATTTGTGCTAAGTAGTCGTCTAAATCTAACTCGTTTTTGTGTAATTGTTTTTCTAGTTGTTCAGCTTCTTCTTCTGAAATTGCTTCTTCTGCTTTTTCTATTATTGAAAGAACATCTCCCATTCCAAGAATTCTTGATGTCATTCTTTCTGGATTAAATACTTCTATATCATTTAGCTTTTCACCTGTTGTAGCAAATTTTATAGGTTTTCCTGTAACTTTTTTTACAGATAGTGCAGCTCCACCACGTGTGTCTCCGTCTAGTTTGGTTAATATAACTCCATCTATTCCTACTGTTTCATTAAATGTTTGTGCTATATTAACAGCATCTTGCCCTGTCATTGAGTCTACAACTAATAATATTTCGTGTGGTTTTACATTTGCTTTTATATTTTTTAGTTCTTGCATTAGTTCTTCGTCAATGTGTAAACGTCCTGCTGTATCTAGAATTATTACATCATTTAGTTTTGACATTGCTACATTTATTGCTTGTTTTGCAATGTGTACAACATCTTTTGATGTTTCATTACTGTATACTGGAATATTTAATTGGGCTCCTACTACTTGTAATTGTTTAATTGCTGCTGGTCTATATATATCACAAGCTACTAATAATGGCTTTTTACCTTGTTTCCTTAATATATTTGCTAATTTACCTGCTGTTGTTGTTTTTCCAGAACCTTGAAGACCTACTAGCATTATTATTGTTGGAGGATTTGGGGTAAAGTTTATTTTGCTCTCTATACCACCTAATAGTTCTACCATTTCGTCTTTTACTATTTTAATTACTTGTTGCCCAGGTGTTAATGATTTCATAACGTCTTGCCCTAATGCTTTTTCTTGAATTGTTGCTATGAATTCTTTTACTATTTTATAGTTTACATCTGCTTCTAATAGTGCAAGTTTTACTTCTCTTAACATGTCTTTTAAGTCTGATTCTGTAATTCTTGCTTTTCCTCTTATTTTTCTTGTTATTTCTTGTAATCTTGATGATAAACCTTCAAATGCCATATTACCCTCCAATTCTTTTGTTTATACTAAACAATCTAATTCTTTTCTAATTTCTTCTAATATATTATTTACTTTTTCGTCTGATGAGTCTTTTTGTATTTTATTTAGTTGTGATAATATATTTTCAACCAGTTTTTCTTGATTAATTGTCCTCTTCATAAACAATAGCTTTTCTTCGTATTCGAAAAGTTTTTTTTCCCCCTTCTTTATAATGTCTCTGACGGCTTGCCTTGTTATGCCTTCATTTTCTGAAATTTCTGATAAAGAAAAATCTTTGTTGTAGTAATAATCTATAATTTTATATTGTTTTTCTGTTAATAATTTTCCGTATATTTGCCATAACATACTTATTTCTATATTTTTATCCATTATTACTACTTCTTTCTTTCAATATTATTCACCCTTTTAACATAATAAAAAGGTGTAATGCTATATTACTTTACACCTTTTTTGCCTTTTTGTCAAGTGTTTTTTGAAATTTTTTTGTTAATTGTCAAAATCTCCGTCCCCATTGACAATTTAGTCTATAAAATCTCTGGGTTGTCCTCAAATATTTTTCCTATAATATTATTATTTTGCATTTCAAATGGAACGACATATCCTTCAAGTGTTTCTGCTTTTTCATTTAATAATGTGTTTTCTTTATTTACATATATTTTAGATTTGCCTTTTCCGTTTTTTGCTTCTTGTACAAGATTTAGTACAGGTGAATTTCCGTCAAATGCGATTACTACAGCTTTTCTTCTTTCAAAAATTTCATAATTGAAACTTTTATATATTCCAAGTTCTTCTGTTTCTGGTGAAATACATATTCCATTTACATTTTCATTAAGAAGTCTATTTTTTACTTTTTCTGTTACCATTTTGGGAACTATTGCATCTATTTCTACTTTTTTATTTAATTCTTTTGCAATATCTACAACTGCCTTTTCATATCCTTGCATTTTATGTCCAATTACAAAATATACTTTATCACTGTCTATTTCTTTTATAAATTCTTTTAATACTTTTAGTCCTTCTTGTGAGGCAATAGTTTCTCTTCCTTTTGTGTTAAAACTTCCTCCAGCAATTATTACAGGAACTTTGTCTGTTGGCAATGGTTTTATTTTTTGTTTTAATTCTTTTTCTGTTTCTATATTATTTGTTATTCTTAATTCTTCTTGTCCTTCTGTTTCTTTAGTATATTGCTCTTCCGCTTCCAATACAGCTTCTCTGATTGTTCTACTATTTAAAAATTGTTCGAATTTTTTGCTTTTTTCTTCAAAATATGTATTATTTTTTGAAATTATTTCATCTTCAACTGCTCTCATTTTTTCAAAATCTTGGTTTGTTAAACCTAATAGGTTTTGTAAAGCTAATTGCTCATCAAAAGTATCTGAACCATACATTCCACATCCATCTGTTCCTTGTACACATTTTATACCATTTTCTAAGAATTTTTTGATTGGATGATTACTTAAATCACTTAAATTATTTAGTCTTACATTAGATGTTAATTGGAATTCTATTATTACTCCAGTTTCTTTCATTAAATTCATTAATTCTTTTCCTGCTTCAGTATCTAAATTTTCTGAATAAAGTCCATGTCCAATTCTACATCTTGGCATTTTTTGATTTGGTTCTAATGATTGTTTTACACACATAATTGATTTTCTTACATTATCTCTTAAACTATCATTTTCTCCGGCATGTATTCTTATTGTAAAGTCTTTATCTTCTTTATTTACGTATTTTACAATTTCTTTAATTGCTGGCTGTAGGTCTGAAATGTCATTAATCTCTTCTCCTATAAAATCACTTCCAACTACATATGGGCTTTTTCCAACTGCTCTTAAAACATTTATATTTTCTTTTAAATATGTACTACTTGTTTTTTGGTCTTTTATAATTGTTAATGGTATTCTTCTAATTCCTATTAAAAATCTTATTTTTACTCCTGTTTCTTCTTCTATTGTTGGAAAAATTTGATGTACTTCTTCTAATAGTTTTACAGCTGGTTCTCCTGTTTTTGCTAAGTCTGTATCTGCTATTTCTACATATTTTATTCCTTGTTTTTTGTATTCTCTTGCTATCCATAAAAGCTTATCTTGTCTTAATGAGTTATTTTTATATGGACTATTTTCTTTCTTGTCTTCTAGCATTTTTAAAACATAATTTTTAATATCTGGTTCTGGTATTGTATTTGCTATTTCTTCATTTAATTTTATTTTTTCATCTGATGCAGTTCCTTTTGCAAATACATATCTATAAATATAGCATTTTTCTAGATTAGTAAATACTGCTTGTCCGTCTTTTAATATTGCTAAACTGGTTCTGATTTTTTCTATATTATATGTTGCATTTTCTAAATTATTTAATATAAAATCTGCAAAATTTATGAATGTATTATCATCAATTTTTCTTACTTTATATTTTCCTTGTAATGGACTATCTTTAAATTGTTCTTCTACTTTTTCTCTTTGTTTATATATTTTTTCTTCTTGTTTTTGGCTTAATTTTAGATTTAATTTTTTAATATAATATAATGGATATCTTATTTGATGTGATATTCCTAATGCTATTAAACAGTCTGGAGAAAGATTTGCATTTGCATGTGTATGTAAATCTGTTCTGAATTTTGATTTTTTTAAGATATATGTTTTTACAATTGATTTTTCTATTGGAAGTTTGTAATTTTTAGTTTGAGACATAAATGTTTTTGTAATTGCTGGTATTTTGGCTTTTATTTCTATTCTGTCTTCATATATGTTTGCAATTTTTATTCCACCTAATCTAAAAATATATACTTCTTCATTATCTCCGTTTATACTTGCAGGAATTATTCCTGTTATGATTTTCATGTCATTTTCATTTTTCACTGTTTCAAGTCCGCATATCTTGGCTAGGTTTGTGATTAAGTTTCCTGTATTATGGTTTGGAGTTTCTAATATATATGTTAGTTCATCCTCTTTGGATTTTTTCAAATTTACTATTATATCTTTTTCTTTATCTAAATAAAATTTATTTAACATATTCTCTTCTCCTTTTTGTCAATAGATTGTCAAAATCTCCGTCCCTATTGACACCCCATTGACATTTAATATGATGTCTATTATATCATAATTTTGAATTTGTTGCAATAGTTATGTAAATTAATTTTGTTTTATCTTTTACATATTATTTTTTATAAAAAAGCTGAGACAGAAAACTTTTTAAAGTTTTCCACCCCAACCATTGACAACTATTGACACAAGTGCACATCTGTACTTGGATTTGCTAGTTTTATTCCTTTACTTTCTAAAACTTTCATAATGCTTAAATTTGTTTCTGTTTTAAAATCCAAGAAATATGCAGCATCAATATTTACATATACAATTGTTTTTACAACTATTGCATCTGTTTGAATTCCATCAATAAAAACTTGAATAGTATCTTGGTCAGCTTCTTTAATACTATGTAAAAAGTTTTTTAATGAATTCATTAAGTCTTCTATTTGATAACTTGAAGTATTTAATGGCAATCTTAAAATTACTTCAAATCTTCTCGAATCAATTGTTGCATAATTTATAATTGATTCATTTAATACCTTTGTATTTAATATTGTAACTGTTGTATTATCTGCTGTTTTAACTTTTATACTTCTAAATTTTATATCAACAACAGTTCCTGAGACCGTTCCTATTGTAACCCAATCTCCTATTTTAAATGGCTTTTCAGAAGAAATCGCAACACCACTTAGTAAATTACTTACTAGTTCCTGTGCAGCTAAACCTATGACAACACTTCCTAATCCTAGACCTGTAATAATACCATTTAAATCATATCCAAAATCTGCTATAATTAAAAATCCAGCTATTACATAAATTATTACTTTTAAAATTTTATATCCAACTTTTAAAGCTGATTTATTTTCTTGGAATTTATCATTTTCTTGAACTTTTTTCATTAATCTTGATTCTGGCGATATCATTCCAATTAAAATTTTAGCAATACTTAAAATAACAACAATTCTAATAATTTTTAAACAAATAGAAAATACATTTTCTGATAAATTCAAAACTAAAATTGCTAAATAGAATCCTGCACATAAAAATATCCATTTTAATCCTTTATACATATCATTTTCTTTTAGCTTTTTCTTATTTTTTTCTTTTATTTTGAACATTCTCATTATTATTTTGGGGAACCATGAACTAATTATAAAAAATACTAATATAATTACTATGGCTATTGCTATATCTGTTATGTCTTTTGCTTGTATCTGTTTTATTATTTCATTTATTTTCTCCATCTTAATTCCTTTCATTATATGGCAAAAAAGTTGTCAAAATCTCCGTCCCCATTGACAACCCTTTGACAATTGACATTATTTTCTAAGTTCCGCTCCGCATTTTTTTGAAGTTGCTTCAATTATTTTTTCCATTAGATTATTTATTTCTTCGTCTGTTAATGTTTTTTTCATGTCTGAAAATGTTAGTGAATATGCTATGGATTTTTTGTCTACTCCAATTCCTATACCAGTGTATACATCAAATACCTCAATATTTGTAAGTAAACTTCCTCCTGCTGATTTAATTACTTTTTCAATATTTTGTGAAATAGCATCTTTGTCTACAACTAGAGCTATGTCTTTGTTTATACTTGGATATTTTGAAATTTCTTTATATTTCATTTTTCCAACTTTCTTTTTCAATAATTCATCTAAATTTATTTCAAATACATATACTTCATCTTTTGTTACACTTGGATGAATTTTTCCTATAATTCCTACATCAGTTCCATTTACATTTATATATGCACTTTGTCCTGGATGTATTTCTTTTGGCATTTCTTTTCTTATAAAGCTATATCTTCCATTATATCCAAGGTAGTCTAGTATTTCTTCTACAACTCCTTTTATTACATAAAAGTCAACATTTTTGAAATTGTTTAGTCCTGAAGAGTATCTTCCTGTCATTAATGCACATAATTTTGTGTCTTCTCCATATACTTCTCCTTTTTTGTAGAATCCTTTTCCTATTTCAAATATTGATATATCTTTTTGCTCTCTAGATTTATTATATTCATAAATTTTGTATAATGATGTAATCATACTATATCTTAATGTATTTCTGTCTTCTGTGATTGGATCTAATAATTTTAATGGTTCAAATTCGTCTAATGTATATTCATTAACTTCTTTGTCATTAATTAATATGTATGAAAGTGTTTCATGTAATCCTAAAGCAATCATTCTGTTTCTAATTTCTCTTTGTGTTTTATCATAACTTCCTTGTCTCATTGGTACAACTGGAAGTTTTCCTTGTATATTATCTACTCCATAAATTCTGCTTACTTCTTCTATTAAATCTTCTTTTATTGATATATCAAGTCTTCTTGTTGGAACTGTTACTTTTATTGTTTCTCCTTTTACGCTATATGTAAATCCTAGTTTTCTAAATACTTCTAATATTTCTTTGTTTGGTATAACTGTTCCTAAAACATCATTTATATTTTGGAATGTGATATCTATTTCTTTTTCTTTGTTGTTTGTTACATCATATTTAGCTGTTCCTGTTACAACAGTTCCTCCTGCATATTCTTCTAATAGTTTACAAGCTCTTTCTATTGCCATAGTTGTTCTTTCTGGGTCTATTCCCTTTTCAAATCTATTACTTGCTTCACTTCTTAAAATCTTTTTTGATGTTTTTCTAATTTTTACTGAATCAAATATTGCTGATTCTATAATTATATTTTTTGTGTCTGGTTCAACTTCTGTTTCTAGGCCTCCCATTACTCCTGCTAGACCTACTCCATGAGTTTTGTCTGCAATTACTATATCTTCTGCTGATAATGTTCTTTCTATATTGTCAAGTGTTGTTAGTTTTTCTCCTTCTTCTGCCATTCTTACAACTAATTTATTTCCTAGTCTGTCTGCATCATAAAAATGTAGTGGTTGACCTAATTCTAGCATTACATAGTTACTAATGTCTACTACATTGTTTATAGGTCTTATTCCTGATGCAATTAATCTATTTTTTATGAATGTTGGGCTTTCTTCAATTTTTACATTTTCTACTTTTTTTACTAATAGTTTTTTACAGTTTTCTGTTTTTACTTCAATAGAAAATTGTTTATTTATATCTTCTCCTGATTCTTTGTGTTCTAAATCTACTTTTTTTACTGGTTTATCATATATTGCTCCTACTTCATAAGCCATACCTAAAATGCTTAGTAAATCTCCTCTATTTGCTGTTAATTCAAAATCTATAACTCCATCATCCATTTGAAGATATTTTATTGGGTCTTCTCCAATTTTAGCATCTTGACCTAATTCTGCAATTCCTGCTGAATCTTCTGTTTTTAAGAATTTGTGTTCTAATCCTAGTTCTGCAATTGAACATAACATTCCATTTGATTCTTGACCTCTTATTATTCCTTTTTTTATTGTTTTTCCTGGAAGTTCTGCTCCATCTAATGCAACAATTACTTTTATTCCTTTTCTAGCATTTGGTGCACCACATACAATGTTAAGAATTTCTTTTCCTATATTTACTTTGCATAAGTGTAAATGGTCTGAATCTGGGTGGTCAACACATTCTACAATTTCTCCTATAACAAGTTTTGTTGCATTTATTAAGTTTCCGGCATAATCATATTCATTTCCTACTCTTGTCATGTCTTCTGCTAGTTGTTTTACATCTACATCTATATCTACATAATCTTTTAAAAAATTTGTACTTAATTTCATCTGATATTTTCCTCCTAGTTTAATTTATTATTTTTTATATCGCTTTAATTTTTTATGTTTAAAATTGTAAAAATCTATTCCTCGTCTTTTCTATCAAATTGACTTAAGAATCTGATATCATTTGTGTATAAATATCTCATATCTGGTATTCCATATTTGAACATGGCAAGTCTTTCAAGTCCTGTTCCAAATGCAAATCCTCCAAATTTTTCTGGGTCATATCCGTTCATTTTTAAAACATTTGGATGTACTATTCCTGCTCCTAATACTTCTATCCATCCTGTTTGTTTACATAAGCTACAGCCTTTTCCTCCGCATTTAAAACAACTTACATCAACTTCATAAGATGGTTCTGTGAATGGGAAGTAACTTGGTCTAAAACGTAGTTCACAGTTTTTACCTATTAGTTTTTTAACAAATATTTCTAATGTTCCTTTTAAATCTGCTAGTGAAACATTTCTTTCTTTTTTATCTATTACAAGTCCTTCTACTTGACCAAATTGATGTGAATGTGTTGCGTCATCTTCTCTTCTATATGTTTTTCCAGCACATATCATTCTAATTGGTGTTTTTTCTGTATTTGCAACCATTGCTCTTGCTTGAACTGCTGATGTTTGAGTTCTTAATAAATATTCATTTGTTATATAAAAACTGTCTTGCATGTCTCTTGCTGGATGTCCTTGTGGTAAGTTTAGTCTTTCAAAACAGTATTCATCTGTTTCTAGTTCTGGTCCAGAAATTACATCATATCCCATTGATACAAATAGGTCTTCTATTTCTTCTATTACTCTATTTACAGGGTGTTTGCTTCCTCTTTGGATTTTTGTTCCTGGTAATGTTATGTCTATTGTTTCTTTTTGAATTTTTTCTTCTAACATTTTTTCTTTTATTTTCTTTTCTGCTTTTTCTATTTTTTCTTCAATTTCAGTTCTTGCTTTATTTACTAGTGCTCCTGCTTTTGGTCTTTCTTCTGGTGATAGTGCTCCTAGTCCTTTTAATAAATTTGATATTTCACTTTTTTTACCTAGTAATTGTACTTTTAAATCTTGTAATTCTTGTGAATTTTGTATGTTTTTTATTTTTTCTTCGGCAAGTTTTTTTAATTCTTCAATTTTGCTTTCCATTGTTTTTCCTCCTCTTACTATAAATGAATGATTATCTCTCGATATCTTCATTTTTCTTTATTTTATATATATGTATTTGTTAGGACAAAGCCCTTTTATTTAGTTGAAAAGAACATTTCCTAAGAACAAATAAGAAAATAGCCAATACATCCTTGTATTAGGACGATTGGCTATTTCGTGGTACCACCTAATTTTATTAATTGTTTTTAAATTTTATATAACCATAATTTTTATTAGCTTTATTTATATTGTTTATTAAAGTCAAAATTTAAAATTGATTATAATTTTATCAATTAATCTCATTTATAGTTTTAACGGTTCTACCGCTTCTTTCTACTTGCTTTGCTTATTAGTAATATTTTTTCTTTTATTGTATATAAAAATCTTTTTATTAACAATAATAAAAATTTTATTATTACACTTATTTAGCTTTGAAAAGAAGTCCTCAAAAGTGAAATTTCAATATATTTTTAAATAGCTCTCAGCTTTGCTATTTTCTCTGTTACTTTTTATATATCTACTTTGCTTTTTCATCGGATTTGTTCTTATTAATTAACTTCGGCTAATATTATATCATATTTTTAATATTTTTCAATATTTTTTATTGAATTTATTTTATACTCTTTATCTTACTGTTGATGAATTGAATTACCTTATACATATATGTTCCCAAAGTGAATAGCATATTAATTTACAAAAAAGAAAATTTGTTTGTTTTTCTATTGATTTGTTATTAATTATATGTTATACTAACTAACATAGGAAATGATATTAAACAGATGTGGTTTTGCCACCAATTTTACGAATCTTCGTAGGAAAGGTGGTGATGTTTATGGTTAAAGTGATACTATTTCTAATAATATCCTTTATGTTATCTTTAACATTAAACGTTGCCTTAGCAGCAGTTCTATATAAGAACTGGGTTAATAAGCAACTACATAAATAAAAAAGCTCACATCTGTACTTTGCAAGGTAGATGTGAGTTTTCACAATATATTCGGCAAAACCACGTTTGTGGATTGTCATTTCCTACATTTATTATACACATATATTTATTAAATGTCAAATAGATTTTAGAAAAAACTCCTATTCGTTAAATTTGTTTTATTTGTTCTATATCTACTAGCTCATTTTTTCTAAAAGTCAATTTTAATAAGCAAGGTGATGTTATATCTAAAACAGTATTTTTATATACTAATTTAACATCATCATTTACTTCACACCAGTTTAATAAGAAAAATTTTATTGAACCTCCATGACTTACAACTGCAATCTTCTTCCCATTATATTCTTGTAAAATTTTATCAAAAAATTTAGTCATTCTCTGTCTTGTATCTTCTGCACTCTCTCCATCAGAAGTTTTAAAATTTCTATCTAATAATTGTTCTTGGGAAGGATCTCTTGTTTTTTTGTCCTTCATAAATTCTCCTAATTCTTTTAAATTTCCTAGTTTTCTTTCATTTAAGCTACTGTCTATATTAATTGGTAAATTATTTTTACTTGCAATATATTTTGCAGTTGCTTTTGCTCTTGTGTAACTACTTGACCAAATGCTATCAATATGGCTTAGTTCAATATTTTCACTTAATTTTTGGGATTGCTTTTCTCCATATACTGATAATATTTCTTTTTCATTAATCATTTGAGGATTTTCTGTTGTGTTTCTAATTCCATTTTCTTGGACTGTTTCAGCATGTCTAATTAAATAAATTATAGTATCTCTCATCTATAACAACTCCTTTTTGTTTTATCGTTTAAAATCTATATCAATCTTATATGTAAATTCTATCATAAATAATGTATTATTTTGTAAAACATTAAGATAACCAAAGTAGCGATATTCAAATGTTCTACTACTTTGGTTATCAAATTACAAACTTATTTGAGATACCTCTTTTTAAAAGGATCTGCTTTGCCTCTCTTGCTAATTGTATCTAATCTTCCTTTGTTTATTAATTCAATTTTAGGTTCAGTTTTCATTTTGAGCACATTCCTCAGTAAATGTCTCATTGACCGTTTGCTTTTAGTTGTATGAATTTTCATCTGTTATACCTCCTAGAATTGTCTTGGGAGTTTTAAAACTACCAAATTTCATTGTTTTTGGTTTTACCAACAATTATACTCGTTTAATTATATCATAAATATACATATATTATACTATATTTTACATAAAATTGCAAATTCAAGAGTTTTTCTTTTTTTACGAAAATTTGTTTTTTATGTTGATTTACTGTAAAATATATGTTATACTAACTGACATAGGGAATGATAATAAGCAGATGTGGTTTTGCCACCAATTATACGAATTATCGTAGGAGAGGTGGTGATGTTTATGGTTAAAGTGATACTTTTTTTATAATATCCTTTATGTTATCTTTAACATTAAACGTTGCCTTAGCAGCAGTTCTATATAAGAACTGGATTGATAAGCAACTACATAAATAATAAAAGCTCACATCTGTAAAATTTGACGATTTAGATGTGAGTTTTTTCTATCTATATTGGCAAAACCACGTTTGTGGATTTGTCATTTCCTATATTTATTATACACAGATTATACGAAAAAGTCAAATAAAATTTATCCTATTTTCTAAAAAATAAAATTTTTGTCATTTATATTATAAAGTAGCTCCTTTTGTTGCGACAAAAAACACCATCATTTTCAGAAAGATATATGTATCTATCTGTTTGATGGCATTTGAACAGAAACGTCATTGGTGCGCCCGGAGGGATTCGAACCCCCGATCTGCAAGTTCGTAG
>ERZ1643249.3435-NODE-3435-length-13936-cov-5.077948_pt1 | contig 13936 bp, 9 predicted proteins | sample MGYA00579263_ERZ1643249 | MGnify/ENA primary metagenome ERZ1643249 (study PRJEB29033, sample SAMEA4952264) | chicken gut metagenome | biome: Broiler Chicken; feature: Gastrointestinal Tract; material: Caecum | place: Ireland | collected 2018 | study: Broiler...
GTGGTACGCCTGCTGATAGGCACGACGCCGTAGACGACGTTACCGAACTCTATGAAACTCTTACGGCTGAGAATATTGCCGATGCCGAGGATGAAGGTCTTTCCTTTGAGCTTTATGAACAGATGCTCGGCAAACTTTACGAAGTAAGCTTTATTTCAAACGGCATAACCATAACTTCAAAAACACTGTACGAAGGCGAGGCGGTAAATGCGCCTATGTTCGACCCGATAAAGGCATCTTCGAGCAGCATGGTAGCATCCTATGCGTTCAAGGGCTGGTATAACGGCGAGGTACAGAGGACCGCTGGTGTTACAGCAACGGCAGACGCTACTTATACCGCAGCATTCAGCAAGGTTTACAGCACTACATATAACACTTTAAAGACGCTCACGGATGCGCTTGCAGCAGCTCAGACACCTGCAGAAAAGCACATTGCGGTAAGCAACCTCAGGACTGTATATGCAACTCTCACCGAAAAGGACAAAACTGACGCAGAGGCAGAGGGACTTTCGTTTGCTCAGTACGAAGAGATGCTCGGCAAGCTGTACGAAGTGACATTCGTTGCCGAAGGCAAGACGGTTTCCGTTACAGAATACTATGAGGGCGAGGCAATCGCCGCGCCTGCCGCACCTGAAAAGTCCGGCAACAGAGTAAAGAGCTACGAGTTCGACGGCTGGTACAACGGCGAAGATGTGCTGGCAGAGGGTGCTACGGCAACATCCGACGCACTTTATGAAGCAAAGTACATTTTGGTATACACCGAGAAGTTTACGGCCCTGAAGGAGGCGCTCGAGGCGCTCGCAGAAGTGGGAGCAGACGGTTCGCTTGAGGCGCAGTACGAGGCTCTGAGCGCAGTATATGTGCTCTATGAAGAGTTTGGCAGCGCAGAACTGCGCGACGCCGTGGCAGAGGGACTTTCATTCGCTCAGTATGAAGAGATGCTCGAGGCATACAACGGCGCAGCTCAGGGAGCTGAGGAAGACCTTGCAGCGGCAAGGATACTTGCAAACAGATTTGCGGATGCCGCAGCGGCAGTTATAGCGCTTGCGTCGGCGGCATACGTTACACTCGGAAGGAGGTGGTAACAATGAAGAAGAAGATAATATTCATGGCGACGGCAGCCGCAGCGATAGCGGTGCTGTTTGCAGCAGGTTGCAATACCAACCCCGGAACTACCGGCCCCAATGGCGGAGAGCAGACGACCGAGTATACAAAAATAACCCGTGCATATGATGGCGCGGATGAGGCAGCTTCGCTTGAAAAGAAGATAACGGTATCCTCCGGCGAAACAGTGCTTTCCTGGGAGACGGAAACTTATACCAAGGCAGAAACAGGGTATACGTTGGTCGTCAATAGCGGAGTGCTCAACGAAATAGGCGAGGGCGACGGAATGTATGCCGAAGAGGAAGAGACCACGAATGTATCCGGCATAAAGCTCGGGGCATTCCCCAAGGAGAGCGACTTCATTCTGCCCGTATACGGCGATGTTGAAGACACGCTTACGCTTACAGCAAAGCTCTCTGCAACATACCTCACTTCGATAGGATTTGCTGCGGGAAATGCTGAAGGCGACGTGGATTTTGAAGCCGTAGTCACGGCGGGTAAATTTGTATCGCTCGACCTTGCCTATACTTCTTCAAACGGCAACAGCGTTACCATTTCGTTTGATTTTGCATATTGATAACTCGGCTCTTCATACAGAACGGCATTGAGCTATCGGGTCAGCAGTGCAACTGACTTGGTTTGAGCTGACGAACAATTTTAGCAGATAATTATGGATTAGCATTTAAATCGGATTTAGTGGTTAAACCTATAATTTAAATTCTGCTGATAACTGAAATCGGGAACGGATTGCCCGAATTTACGGGCAATCCGTTCTGATTTATAAAAAATTTTTAATAAAATATCCAATCATTATTTAGTTTTACGGAGATGGATAAATGGAGCAGTTGGTAAAGGTTTCTGTAATAGTTCCCTGTTATAATTCCGGAAAATATATAAAAAACAGTGTGTATTGTCTGTTGACCCAATACTACAACAATGTCGAAATTATATGTGTCAACGATGGCAGCACAGATAATACGGCTGAGGTGCTTGAAGAGCTTGCCGCGGCCAATGAAAATATTAAGGTCATCACGCTGGAAGAAAATCGCGGTCTGTTCAATGCCCGCATTGTCGGCGCAGACAATGCATCCGGTGAGTACATAGCATTTATGGACAGCGACGACCAGATAACTAAAAACTGGATAAGTAGTCTTGTTTTTAAAGCAAAAAGTTCTGGCGCTGATCTTGTGTTTGGTGACATGCGTAAACTTGGCAGTGTACCAAATAATACCATTGACAGGCACAGGGCCTGCTACTATAACCTTGACCCGCTTCGGTCTGTAACATTAGATACCGATGGACGAGGAGTGCTCGATTTATTTATGAAGATGCATGGGCTTTGCTCTCACTATCACTATGTATGGAATAAGCTGATTCGGCGCGATTTGTGGGAGGCATGTTTAACAGATTTAAATATGCTTAATTCAGTCAAGACGCATCTTGTAATGGGGGAGGATATTGCTTTTTCTGCAACGCTGTTTATGTTTGCAAAAAAAGTAGTGAATGTTCATAACGCTTATTATATCTATTGCATTCATAATGAACAGAGTGTAAATACAGACAGTGCTGAAAAATACAGAAAGAATATTGAAGACCTGGTTGCTGTTTTTGATTATCTGGAAAGTCTGCTTGAAAAACATGGTTATTTTGAGAAGTATGCCACTGAATATAAATTATTGAAACAGCGCTATGGAATGATATATATAAGACTTGGAAGAGGCCTTGTTTTAACTGAAACATACAGAAAATATGTGTCGGATACTTTTCTTCAGGAAGAAATCGAGAATATTAAAGATATAAAGTCTGAGCTTTTTCTCAATCAGATGACAAATACGGCAGGCATAGATGACGTTTACTACTCTTTGCTTGATAAGATATATTCACCTGATATAAAGGTTATAAGCTTTGATGTTTTTGATACTCTTGTATTTAGGCCTTTTGCCAAACCTCTCGATATGTTCATCTGTCTTAACAAACCTTTTACAGAGATTTTCGGGATAAATTCATATGTTGACTTTGCCTCGATAAGGCACTATGCCGAAGAGCACTGCCATAAGATTCAAAAAGCGTTGAGACCAGGTATAGAAGAGCCTACTTTTGATGAAATATATGACCTTATTGCTGAAGTTTATGGCTATGACAGGGAAAAATTGCGTGAAGTTCAAAAGTTGGAAATTGAAAATGAAATTAAATTTTCATACCCCCGCAAGAGTGCTTGCGAATTATTTGAAATTGCCAAAAATACTGGCAAGAAAATTATACTCGTCAGCGATATGTATCTGCCTCGTTCATGCATTGAAGCTATACTTCAGAAATGTGGAATAGAAGGGTATGATAAGCTCTATCTTTCTAACGAATATCATCTTACAAAACATTCGGGCAGATTATATAGTGCAATATCAAGGGAATTAAAAGATTTTGCTTTGCCTCCGCAATTTTATCATATAGGTGATAATTACGATTCAGATGTAGCAAAAGCTAAAGGGGCAGGCTGGCATGCGCAGCACTATCCTGCGCCAATGGGACTTTTGCAGGGAAGAAATCCTGGAATTTTTACAGGCTTGTCGTACAATAAAATATTCTATATTTCAGATAGGTACACAGATATGGATTTGGCGTACTACAGCTATACCGGACTTAGAAGTTGTCTGGCTGTAGTAGCAAATAAAATTTTCGACTTCCCCTATGTAAGTTTCAATATAAACAGTGACCTCAATGCAGATCCAAAGTTTGTAGGTTATTTTATAACCGGTATGCATGTTTTTGCTATTGTGCGGTGGCTTATAAAGAAGACTAGAGGTAAGGGAATAAGAAAAATTCACTTTGCGGCAAGAGATGGTTACCTTATAAAGAAGGCCTACGATATTCTTTCGGAGGGATTGACAGGTTTGCCGCAAAGCAGCTACATACGCGTTTCCAGAAAGTCGTTTGCAATAGCTGATATTAAAAGCTTTAACGATGTCCACTCTATAGTGCAGAAATTGAATTATGCCAGTCAAACGCCTGAAAGTATCTATGAATTATTCAAGCCCGTTATGACTACAAGGGCTCTTGATGCCTATGCGGCTTATAGAGAGAAAAACAACGCTATGAGCCTGACGCCGTTTGTGGATAAAGAGCAGTTTGCTGCTTTTATGAAGGATTTTTATATATCCTATCTGCAAGACGCTACGTTTGAAGAATATGACGAAATGCTCAAAAAATATTTCTCTGAAATTTTTGCGCCTGAAGATGTATTCTTTGATATAGGGTATTCTGGCCGTGTTGAGTTGGTTCTGAATAAGCTTTTAGGTTTTAAAATCCGTTCCTATTATATCCATTCAAATAATGAGTACCTTGAAAAACGTTGCTTTTTAGGCGATATTGAAAATGAATGCTTCTATGATTATAAGCCAATAGTGACCGGTGTCGTGCGTGAACATATTATATCTGAATTAGCGCCTTCCACAATAGGGTATGCCTTGAATGATGGAAAGTTAGAGCCTGTTTTTGATAAGTTTGATATGAACTATCCTACTCAGTTCGTAACACGGTTAGTGCAGGAGAGTGCAATCGATTTTGTGCGCGATATGCGTACATATTTCGGGAAAGGCGCAGTTGATATATTTGCGCGTGATTATGAACTTTCTAGGCCGTTCGAATATTATCTGCATTTCTCGAGATCTTTTGACAGAAATATTTTTGGCGATCTTGAATTTGAAGATGATATGGGTGAAGGACATACTGTAAGCGGTATAGATTTCTGGAACAGATCTTTAGAAAGAATTCATTTCGGAGAAACTGCCGTCTACAAAGAGCCGGCAATGCCGTCTGCGGTGAAAAAACGTTCACGTCTCATGCGCGCATTGTATCTGTTCCTCTTCGACAGAAAAACTTTTAATCGGAAGCTCAAAAACAAGCTTCATAAAAAATAATGTCACTATCCCGCATGAAAAAATTTCTTTGCATAATAATTTCATTATTTCTTATACTGCTTTCTGCCTGTTCAGCAGGTCCGATTGGTACAGACCACACAATTCAATTAAAACTCGTATATGCGGGCGCTGAGCTCGATTTGTGTGCGCCGTTACTCAGAGAATATATAGACGAGGATGACACGGCAAAGCAATGCGATTTTTTGCTTGAACATAACGGCGAAAATTATGACTGGCAGAATATAATGCTTGCCTGGTATGGCAATGAAAGTATCGAATATACCGTCTATATTGCGGATAACCCGAGCTTTGAAGACGCTTTTACAGCCGAAACGGACGAGTGCGAGTACTACTATGGTATGTTTATGCCAGGGAAGACCTATTACTGGAAGGTTTCGGGTAGTTTTGCGGCCGATTATTCGGCAATGGACAGCTTTACCGTTAAGGAACTTCCTGTGGCGCTCTATTCCATTGACCACACCGCAAATGTGCGCGATATGGGCGGTTGGGAGACGACCGACGGGCAAACTGTAAACTATGGCTTGCTCTACCGCGGCGGACAGCTCAACGGTTACCAGACTACGCCGGTATCAGACGAGGGGAAGAGCAGGTTGCGCGATATTCTTGGTATTAAGAGCGAGATAGACCTGCGCACTCCCGGAGTTGACGACGGAGGCCAGACTTCAAACTACTTCAATCCCGAAGGTAAGTACATAAAGGCGCCGTTCTATGCCTATACTTGCATCATTCCTGAATATTACAAGGGCGAATACCCCATCAGGGCATACGACGAAAGAGTGCCTGCCGCCTTTAAGTCAATATTGGAATTTTTAAGCGACGAAAGCAATTATCCTGTCTACATTCATTGCAATGCCGGCGCGGACAGAACTGGTACGCTGGCATTTATACTCAACGGCCTTCTGGGTGTGCCGTACGAGCAGCTGACAAAGGATTTTGAAATAACTTCCTTTTCTGTGATGGGCAACCGTTGGCGTGGCAGTGTCGAAAGTAACTTTACCGACGGAATTATGAGCGATAAGTCAGGCGAGGTCTACGTCGCTTGGGGCAAGACATATGAGCTTATGATGCAGTACTACTCCAGAGGCGGAACGCTGGCGGACGCGATAGAAAATTATCTTATAACCGTCTGCGGAGTATCTTCAGAGTGTATAGCCGATTTTAAAGAGATAATGCTCGGCTGATGTTTTTAAAGATTAAACTTATAAAAATTTAAATAACAAAAATATAAAAAACTCCTTTTGTATTGGTGATAAGCATCTTAAAAGTTGGATAAACTTTTGGGTGCTTATTTTTATGAGAAAAAAGAGACGAAAACTATACTGCGGAATTTTAATTTGTCGCATTCTCACTTAAATTAGGTACGGCTTTAAATCTGTATGGGAGAGGGGCTGACGGTTAGTTGGTTTATGGAATGATAATATAATTTATCCGCTTTATTTATCATAGGATGGCATTTAACTAAAAACCCTTCAAAATAAAATTTTTTAAACAATTTCTGGAATATTTATCAAATATACGGGACGATTTAAGGGGCAAGGTGATATAATTGTTTTATAGTAGCTAAAAGCGGGGGCTGCACCATGGATATTAAAGATATAATTGCAAAGATGACGACTGAGGAAAAGGCGGCGCTTGTATCGGGCACCGATTTTATGTTCACAAATCCCGTGCCGCGCGTCGGCATTCCGGCTATGCGCACCTCAGACGGCCCTCACGGGCTGAGGGTGCAGAACGGCGGCGGAGATAACGGCGTGACGGGCAGTGCGCCAGCGACGGCATTTCCCACCGCAGCGACGACCGCCTGCGGCTGGAACGAGGAAAATTCATATAAAATAGGCCGCGCAATAGCAAGGGAGAGCAAAAAATACGGCGTCCATATAGTGCTGGGACCCGCCGTAAACATAAAGCGCAATCCCACCGCGGGGCGTAATTTTGAATATTTTTCTGAAGAGCCCTGCCTCGCAGGCAGGCTGGCCGCGGCCGAGGTCGACGGCATTCAGTCGGAGGGAGTGGGCGTTTCAGTAAAGCACTTTGCCCTCAACAATTCAGAAAATTTCCGCTTTATGGGCAACTCCGTCGCCGATATGCGCGCTATGCGCGAAATTTATCTGAAGGTGTTTGAGATTATAGTGCGCGAGAGCCGTCCTGCTACCGTTATGTGCGCCTATAACAAAATAAACGGCACATATTGCTCGCAGAACAAGTGGCTGCTCACCGATGTGCTGCGCCAAGAATGGGGCTTTGACGGCTTTGTTATGACCGACTGGGGCGCAATGCACGACAGAGTGGCTTCATTAAAGGCAGGGCTTGACCTTGAAATGCCCGGCGATACTGCCATCTGCCGCAGATGGATACTGGACGGCATAGCCGACGGCAGCCTTGAAATGTCGGCCCTGGATGCGGCGTGCGCAAACATTCTGCGCGCGGCAGAGAGGTATGTAAAGGATTACCCCGACGAATGTGATTTTGATGCACACGATGTGCTCGCGCGGGAAGTAGCGGAGGACTGCGCCGTGCTTATGAAGAATGACGGCGTGCTGCCGCTCTCCGAAGAGGACGACTTTTTTGTATGCGGCGACCTGTTCGTGCGCATGCGCTACCAGGGAGCGGGCAGCTCCTTGATAAACCCTGCAAGGCTGATAACTCCGCAGGACGCCTTTGAAAAAATGGGCATAAAATATAAATTCGCCCGCGGATATGCCGAAAATAATGCAGAGACGGACGAAAAATTACTTGGCGAAGCGGTGGAACTTTCTTCTGCCTATGATAAAGTTGTGGTGTTCGCTGGACTTACAGACTATGTGGAGAGCGAGGGGTGCGACAGAGAAAATATGCGCCTTCCGCAAAATCAGCTCGACCTCATAGAGCGGCTTTTGGAGGCTGGCAAGAAGGTTATAGTCGTATTGTTCGGCGGCTCGCCCGCAGAACTGCCTTTTGCAGACAAGGTGAGCGCCATACTCAATATGTACCTGCCCGGGCAGAGCGGCGGCGCGGCGTGCGCAGACCTGCTGTTCGGCAGGGCAAACCCTTCGGGCCGACTGGCCGAGACATGGCCGTTAAAGTACGAAGATGTCCCTTCCACCCAAAGTTTCGGCAAGGGCATTAACGAGGTATACAAAGACAGCATATTTGTAGGTTACCGCTACTATGCGACGGCGGGGAGTGAGGTACGTTACCCGTTCGGCTACGGCCTTTCTTACACAAAATTTGATTATTCGGACTTTGATGCACAAAGACAGGGCGACAATATAGTTGTGCGCTGCACCGTAAAAAATACAGGCAAAATGCGCGGGGCAGAGGTGGTGCAGGTGTATGCGGGAATGAATAGTTCAGCCATATTCAGGCCCCAACGCGAGCTTAAGACGTTTAAAAAGGTGTATCTCGGCGCAGGCGAAAGCGCAGTGGTTACGCTTACTGTACCAATATCTCAACTTTCGTTCTGGAATATAAGGGAAAACAGATGGCAGGTTGAGGGCTGCGAGTACACTTTTGAGGTGTGCAAAGACGCATTCACCCCCATATATGCCGCAAATATTGCTGTTGACGGGGAGAGCGCGGAGGGCATATACTCCTCCGAAGTGCTTTCAGTGTACAGCGGTGCGCACATTGAAGATGTGACGGACGGGCTGTTTGAAGAGATGAGCGGTCAGAAAATACCTGCTCTGCCGCCCGTGTTGCCCATAACGACTGAAAGCAGGTTTACCGATTTCAGACAGACCTTTATGGGGCGCATACTTTTTTCTGCGGTGCTAGGCATTGCAAAAAGACAGCTTAAAAGGGCGCAGAAACTGTCCGAGGGCAGCGAGCGCGACAACAAAATAAAGGGCGCTCTGTTTTTAAAGCGTATACTGGAGAGCAACAGCCTGAACTGTATGTCAATGTCTGCGGGTTCGGCAATGCCGTACAACTTTGCGCAGGGGCTTGCTGAACTTGCCAACGGCCATATTATAAGGGGAATTAAGTGCCTTTGCAGACCGGTAAAGGTGCCGCCCCTTCCCAAATCCGAAAATAAAAAGCAGGCAAAGGCAAGGTAAGCGCAGCCGTAACTGGTTATTTGCAGGCGCGTATAGATTAAGGACTGAGCCAGTGTGGTGCAGACCAAGTATAAGCCGGCTTTCGTGCGGCGCAGGCTTCTGTCTGTATGCAAACATAAGCGGCCCGAGACAAAAGGGCGTTTGCAATAAGACAAATAATTTACTCTTGCAATATTGAAAATGGCGTGATATAATATAAAAGATAGCTATGTGTCGGTCTGTAAATAGAAATTTTAAGCGCTGTGTGAGGCGCAGGAGGGAAGATGATAAGGGTTGTTATCGTTGAGGACGAAGGCTCCTCCGCGGAAACATTGAAAGAGTTTATAGATAAATACTGCAAAAAGGCCTCGCTCGCGTATGAAGTGAAGATTTACGAAAATCCCGTATCCTTTCTGGACGCATACAGAGTGGATTTTGATGTAATCTTCCTTGATATTCTGATGCCCGATATGGACGGAATACGCGTGGCGCACAAAATACGCGAATCCGATTCAGAGGTGCCCATAATCTTCGTCACCAATATGCGTCAGTTTGCAATAAAGGGATATGAGGTGGGCGCGCTCGACTTCATAGTAAAGCCCGTCACATACTACGGCTTTGAAATTGCCTTCCGCCGCGCTCTGCGCGACCTCGAACGCAACAAGGAGGCGCAGCTGACCGTTTCGGTTAAGGGCGGCGTCAAGAGGGTCAATATCTCCGATATCCGCTATGTTGAAGTTTCCAAACACCGCCTTATATATCATACTGTCGGCGAGGATATAGAGACGAACGGCAATTTAAAGGATGTATATTCCTACCTGTATGATTTTGGCTTCCGCCGCTGCAATCACTGCTACATAATAAATATGCGATATGTTACCGAAGTGCTGGAAAGCTCCATCATGGTAGGCCCCGAATCTGAAGAGCTCCAGGTCAGCAGGTCCAAGAAGAAGGACTTTATGGCCGAATTGTTGAAATATTGGGGGGGGGTAAGATAGTATGTCCTTCCAGGAATTTTATAACTCGATTTGGAATATCGAATATATTTTGCAGATACTGGTTGCCGAGGCCATGTGCTGCCTGAATTTTCAGCGCAGGAGCAGGTTTGTATTGCGCGCAACGCTCAGCGTTGCTGTATGTATAGGTCTGTATATGCTGATGCGTGCGGCCGATAGTCTGATTGCCTTGACTTCGCTGCCGCCGTATGTGTACGGAGTAAAGCTCATTGCTGCCTTCGCTCTCTCTATTGCGGCAATGTTTGTCTGTTTCAAGGAGTCGGGTTGGAGCATAGTGTTCGTTGCCTGCGCGGCGCAGTCCATGCAGCATACGGTGTTTGAAATTGCAATGCTCATCACGCGCGAGCTTATAACCGATATAGGCATCGCGGCCTATATTTTTATCAACCTTGCGGTGTTCATTGTGGGATATGCGGTACTCTTTCTGATGTTCGTATACAAAATGAACAGCAAAGAATTTTCCAATGTGGTAAACAAAAGGCTTATATTCACCGTAATAATCTGCGTTGTAATATGCTTCGGCATAAGCTGGTACGGGCAGGGTTTTTATTCCGGCGCGGGCGCTATTCTGTTCCGCTTTACTGTCTGCATGCTCTGCTTTATTCTGCTTGCCTATCAGTTCAGCTTCCTCGACAATTCCACTATGGTCATACAGAACGGCAGACTTCAGCAGATACTCATAGACTCGCAGAAGAAGTATGAACTTCTGGACGCCAAGCGCGAAATAATAAACATAAAGTGCCACGACATAAAAAAGCAGTTGCGCGAATACGGCGAAAAGTTGCGCATAGACGACGATTCGTTGCACGACATGCTCGACGCGGTGAACATATATGATACTTCCATGCACACCGGGAACAGAGAGCTGGATATTCTGCTGTCTGATAAAGCGCTGCACTGCGAGCAGGAAAAAATATCTTTCGGCGCAATCGTCGACGGCGCAGCTTGCAGCTTTATGCAGCCGATGGATTTGTACGCGCTGTTCGGCAACCTGCTCGATAACGCCATAGAGGCGGTAAAGCAGCTCAAGGACCCTGCAAAGGCGGTAATCAACCTCAATGTGCGCCGGGAGGGCAAGTTGCTTCTTATACATTGCGAAAATTACTTCAGCGGCGACATTAAGTTTGTGGACGGCCTGCCCGTCACAACAAAGGACAACGAGGCTTATCACGGTTACGGCATCAAATCTATAAAGCATATCGCCGAAGAGTACAACGGCATAATGTCCTGTTCTGTCGACGGCGATGTGTTTTTTGTGAATATAATTCTCTCTATCGGCAGCAAGACGAAAAGTATGACCAATTAACGCGTTGCGTTTTTGGTTACCTTAAAATAAAGGTATAAAAATTATAAACGATAAAGGTGCAAGGCTGCGCCGCAGAAAATCTGCGGCGCAGCCTTTTTGTATGTGTGAAAATTATGGCGCCGCCCGTGGCCGATATTCTGGTGCTATCGCCGGCCACAGTTCCTGCTCCGAACCCTGGCGCAGTTTTTTTGCCGCATTTGTTGCGGCATATTTTTTGCTCTTTTTGTCGAAGCGTTGCAGCTTCGCGGCAAAATTTTGTTTTTCTGCAAAAGTTTTTCCACGCGTGCGTATTGCGCGTGCGCGCTTACACAATTATAGAAATAAAATACCATTTTATGTTAAATTCACACATGCAACACTTGATTATTATGTCATTTTCTTCCGTATTTCAAAAAATTTTTACAACGGCTTATGCAAAAAAACGACGGGTTAGCATGGTTTTATTGAAATAAACGGAGGCGGTGATATACTTGTAGCGATTTTTAACTGTGGCCGCTGTTGTGTTAAATCTCAAATAACTTTAAGGAGGAAAGCAAGGAAATTTTAAAGCAAGCCAATTCAATCTACAGAAAAAAATTATGATCAGAGGTGAAAAATGAAAGTTAATTATGCAGCTAAAAAATGGTACGTAACCATTGTTTGTGCAATTCTTGCCATTATAACCGCAGTAGCATTGCTTGCAGGCTGCGGTGGCGAGAAAGAAAAAACTATCAAAAGCATGCAAATAACGATGCCGCCTTTGCAGACTGAATATGTCGAAGGCGAAACGTTCGATACCGACGGCATGCTTATATCGGTTCTGTATTCAGACGGCACCCGCGATGAAGTAACTTCTTCGCAGTATACCATAGACAAGACCGGCCCGCTCGCCCTTACCGATACGGAAGTAACCATAACCTACGGTGAATTCTCGGTAAAGCAGCCAATATCGGTCATAGCTTTGGGTGACAAGGTTATACTCACCCTCAACAACGGCGTTGACCGCTGCGACCTGTATGCGGACGGCACGTTGCAGCTCCACGGCGGCGGCGGCAGGCTTATGAAGCCCAACAATTCAAGGTGGAGCTGGGACGGCGAAACGCTCGAGATATGGATTCAGATAGTTGAAAACGGCGTAACCGACGAAGAGCCCACTAAGATGGATCTCGTTTACGACGATTTCGGCAACCTGACGTTTAAGTATATGCTCGCCGGCAGATGGCAGATGAACTATCAGATCTCGGCAAGCGAATTAAATAAAGCGCTTACGCCCGACGTTTCTTATCCCTGCCCTCGTTTTTCTTCGGGCAGATGCTCAAGAACATATTTGCCGTTCAGCTCGGCTGGTTCCCCGTTTCAGGCAATATGACCAGCGGCGTGGAATTTTCATGGTTCGGCGCTATAATGGACTATGTCTGGCATATGATTCTGCCAATACTGACGGTAGTAATTCTGAGCATCGGTGCGCGAATGAGAATGACAAGGACGAATATGCTCGAGGTGCTCAACTCCGACTATATCCGTACGGCTCGCGCAAAGGGTCTCAAGGAAAGCACTGTTATATATAAACACGCTTTCCGCAATACTATGATACCCCTTGTAACCAGTCTTGCAGGTCTCATACCCAGCCTGTTCTCCGGCGCAATGATTACCGAGCAGGTGTTCGGCCTTACAGGTATAGGCAGCTACGCGCTCGACTGCATGCAGCAGGGCGATATTCCCGTCATTATGACGTACAATATGTTCCTTGCAATACTTTCGGTATTGGGCGTGCTCCTTGCCGACCTGATGTACGCCGTGGTAGACCCTCGCGTCAAACTCGCATAAAGGGGAGATTATAATGTCAGAAGAATTTGAGATGAAAGAGCAGGCAGAGCTCAAAGCTCTGGAAGACCCTGCAGTAGCAAACCAGATAGACGAGGCGGAAATTGAGGACAGCGAAACTCCCCTCGATAAAAACGTAAAACTCATGTCGCCCATGCGCATGGTGTTGAGGCGTTTCTTCCGCTCCAAGCTCTCCATTGCGGGCATAATAATGCTTGTTGCTCTAATAGTTTTCAGCTGGTTCGGGCCCGTTGTCTACAACAAGTGGGACGAAACAGAGATAGACTATTCAGGCTTCAGCAGCTATATCGACCAGTCGTATGTAGACGACGAGGGCAATACAGTAATTCAGCTTACAATAACAACCAATTCGGTAAACTATCTTGCAACGCCTTCACCCGAGCACCTTCTCGGTACGGATGAGAACGGCATGGATATACTCACCCGTCTTATGTACGGCGGCAGACTTTCGCTCACGCTGAGTTTCTTTGCGGTATTCCTTATATCGTTCATAGGCATAGTACTGGGCGGTATAGCCGGTTTCTACGGCGGAGTAGTCGATAACATTATAATGCGACTATGCGATATACTGATGTGCTTCCCCACGCTGCCGTTGATGCTTATATTAGGTACGGTGCTTACGGCCAACGATATTCCATCGTCATATTACATTTATCTGCTGATGGGACTGGTTTCGCTGTGGTCGTGGACAGGTATGGCAAGGCTTGTACGTGGCCAGATTCTGTACCTGCGCGAGCA
>ERZ1643249.3438-NODE-3438-length-13931-cov-11.608605_pt1 | contig 13931 bp, 10 predicted proteins | sample MGYA00579263_ERZ1643249 | MGnify/ENA primary metagenome ERZ1643249 (study PRJEB29033, sample SAMEA4952264) | chicken gut metagenome | biome: Broiler Chicken; feature: Gastrointestinal Tract; material: Caecum | place: Ireland | collected 2018 | study: Broiler...
CGTTGAACGCGATATGCCCGTTGCTCCCCAGCCCCAACAGCTGAATATCCCGCGGAAGTTCTTCCAGCAGCGCGTCGTAACGCAAGCACTCTGTTTTATCGTCCTTCGCCTTGCCGTTTTCGATGTTCGTCTGTTCAGGCGTTATGCCTAAGCCGTCGAACAGGTTCTTTTTCATGAAATACGCGTAGCTCTGCTCGTGCGTCTGCGGCAAGCCCTTGTACTCATCCAGATTCACCGTGCGGATTTGCGAATAATCCGTTCCGTTCTCTCTATGGTCGGAAATCATTCTCTTATACATCCCGAGCGGCGTCGTGCCTGTGGCAAGTCCCAATACCGCTTTCGGGTTCTGTTTGACCACTTCCAACATAATCTCCGCCGCTCTCTCCGACATCTCTTCGTAATTCTTTGTGATGATGATTTTCATCGCGTGTGCCTCATAAAAATTTCTGTATCGTCTGTGTGACCGATTGTTTGAACCGCTCGATATAGCCGGTGATATATTCGGATATACCGATATTTTTATCCATGAGCGGCGTCAAGTCCATGGCGTAGTTGAGAGCCGTATAGGTGTCGCACGCGTGGCTCGCGGAGAACGTGGCGTTCGCCAGCCTTCTGCCCTCCGCCGCGAGGTCGTACCGCTTTCCGCCGACGATCTGACTGTCGAACACAGCAGACAAGCACCGCATCAGGTTCGGATGCGGCCCGCAGTCCATGAATACCTTCTCTTCGTCGCACACCCAGTCTAAATCTCTCCACACCTCGCACCCGTACACCTTTTCGGGGCGCTCTTCGGGGGCGAGCGTGCGCAATGCCGCAATTACTTTCAACGCCGTGGCGACGTGCGTTTCGTGCTTGTCCGCAAGGTTGTGCGTGTACAGATACTTCGGCTTTGCTTCCCTTATGATTTCCGCAAGTTCCTCCACGATCGCCGTGTTCTCTGCGTTCTTCACTTCCTTGGAAGGATGACCCAACAGCATCTGAAAGGAATATTCCCCCACCGCCGCGGCTTTCTTCTGCTCGACGATGCGCACTTCCTTCATCTCCTCGTCCGTATAGTCGGCGTACAGGCCGCTGCGAGGACTCCCCGCTCCGTCCGTTACCACCACGCCGCCGAACCATTTGTCCTGTTTGCCGAAACACTCCGCAATCGGCGCGTATGCCATGAACTCGATGTCGTCCTGATGCGCCGAGATTGCCAGATACGTCGTGCGCGATATTGCCTTGTCCTGTTGTTCCCCGTCCGGGATATAGATGATCATACTTTCTCCTTTGCCAGCATCGCAGCACCGACGAGTCCTGCATCATTGCCGAGCGTTGCAGCGAGTACCTTTACTGGTGCATATTTACCGTGACCCAGCATCAGTTTATCCAGTCGTTTTTGCAGCGGTTTGGTGAGGGCGTCCCCCTGCGCGCTGATCCCGCCGCCGATGAGGATCGCCTCGGGGCGGAAGGCGTTCGCGATATTCGCAAACCCCTCCGCAAGATAGCGCAGATAGTTGCTCACAACCCGCTTTGCCGTTTTATCGCCTTGCTGTGCGCCGTCGAACGCGGTTTTGCCGTTGACCGATTCTATATCGCCGCCGCATAACTGCCATAGCATGCTCTGCTTGTCCTTTTTCATCGCGCGCTTGGTTTGTCGTATCAATGCCGTCGCCGACGCATACGCTTCAAAGCAGCCTCGCCTGCCGCAGACGCACTTTTCCCCGCCGAAACGGATAACTTCATGCCCCAGTTCCACGCCCGCGCCTTCGTTGCCTTCAAACAATTTTCCGTTCAGCACAATGCCGCTGCCCACGCCCGTGCCGAGCGTGAGGAGTACGACGGAACGGTACTCTTTCCCCGCACCGCAGGCATATTCGCCGTACGCCGCAGCATTCGCATCGTTGGCAAGCGTTACGGGGATGCCGAGTTTTGCAGACAAATCCTCTGCCAACGGCTTATTCTCCCAGCCGAGGTTCCCGCTCGAGCGGACGATGCCCTTTTCTCCGTCCACCACCCCCGGCGCACCGATACCTAAACCACATACCGGTACGCCATGCTCGGCGGACATCTTCCCCGCCACAGATGCGATAACCGCTACCGTTTCCGCATATCCGCACTCCGCGGGCGTTGCTGCTTTTCCCTTTTCAATGCTCTCTCCGTCCTCGTTTACAATGCCGTACTTGATGAACGTTCCCCCGAGGTCGATCCCGATATTGAAACTCATAGTCCTGACACCACCTCATTATCGGCAATTAGTACACAATCGGGATGCAGTTGCAATACGAATATCCCCTCTCACAAAAATCAATATCTTTTCTGAGTTCATAAATATTTTAAAAAGGATTCTGTTTCTGGCATTTAATGTAATTCCGTTAAAGTTTCCCTTGTCGCCTCACGTTACTATCCTTGAAACAATGCGGTTAGATTTAATTCTCCATTATAAAATCGCCTATAAATTTTCTCCGTTTGTTTTAATAATGTCCTGATAATAGTAGAAACTATCTTTCGGAGTCCGGTTTAATGTTTCAAAATCAATGTGAACTAAACCAAAACGCGGGCGATACCCAAACGACCATTCAAAATTATCCATAAAAGACCAATGGAAATACCCAGCAATTTTGCTATCCTTTTCATTCGCCGCACGGCATAGCGCTCTTAAATGCGTTTTAATATATTCTTGCCGATATGTATCGTGTATCTTTCCGTCTGAAAAAACAAAATCCGAGCAAGCAATTCCGTTTTCGCCGATATAAATTTTCTTTTTGTATCTCTTTTGCAAAATTAACGGCGCCCAATATAAAACTTCAGGTGTAACTTCCCAATTCATCTGCGTCTTTTGTGCACCTGCTTTGAACGGCAATTCTTCGATATTCCCGTCGTCACAGCGGCGGACAAATCTCCCGTCATACATATTGAGCGCAAAAAAATCAAGCGGAGTCGAAATCAACTTCATATCCGACTCCGTAACTTCGGGACGGAACTCTTCGGGAAATTCATACCACCAATCAGAATATTTTCCAAAGAAAATGGGATCAGCATAACTTGATATGCTCCCGACGGGATCTTTCCCCCTCCAATCCTGCCGACAGGCAAACGTACGCTCATACGCCGCTTCGAAATCCTCTTTTTTATCAGATGCAGGTGCATATAACATTCCGCAAGAAGCATATCCGACTTCGGAACCCGGAATCGTTTTCAATACCTTTGCAGTTCTCCCGTGAGCAAGCAACAAATTGTGCATTGCCAACAGCAACTCTTTCAAGGACAATGCAAGCCCCGGCGCATGAACACCTTCTCGATAGCCGCAACCGAGCAACGTTTGCGGCTCGTTAATCGTAAAGTAATGCTTTACGCGATCGCCATACAGTTTTTTCACAACTTCTGCGTATTCAGCAAACCAATCGGCAATTTCGCGATTGAGAAACCCACCTCTGTTTTGCAACACTTGCGGTAAATCCCAATGGTGCAACGTCATAAAAGGCGTAATATTTCGTTCCAACAACCCGTCAATCAGGCGGTTATAAAAGTCTGCGCCTTTCTCGTTGATTTTTCCCGTTCCATTTGGCAGAATACGCGACCATGACAGTGAAAAACGGTAAGCATTTCCGCCTAACTTTTTTAACAAATCCAAATCCTCATCCAATCGATGATAATGATCGCAGGCAACGTCGCCCGTTTCTCCTCGTTCAATCGCTCCGCTTTTATGCGCAAACGTGTCCCAAATGCTGTCGCTTTTTCCATCCTCGCAACGACCTCCTTCGATTTGATAAGAAGCTGTTGCCGTTCCCCAATAAAAATCTTTTCCGAAATTCATTTTTGATCTCCTATATTTTCTAATTGAATCCCCGCCTCAAAAAGTGCATCAAGAAATAAAGAATATGCGTCGAGTTTGGGATGCAATCCGTCACGCAACATATCCTCTGTCAATCGTTCTTCGATATCAAGAAATGTAATCCATTCGCGTTCCGAACACCATTCTTTCAAGGTGGCGTTTGTTTTACTTATTTGTAAGCGGTAATCCTTACAGACACGCTGAGCAATGGAAAAATAATAAATTCTTGTTTCGGGAAATTCATTGTGTAAAGCGACAAACAATCGTTGCAATCCTTCGGTCGCCTCCTCCACCGTATCGCCGTCATCGTAAAAATTGTTCGTTCCTAAGTTCACCACGATATTTTTGGGCGCAGGTTGCTTTGAAAAACTTTTTACAAAAAATTCCCAATCGTAAGTTGTCGTGCCGCCGATGCCTGCACATATCGCGTCTTTTCCTGCAAATCTCTCGTAAAAATCCGTCCAGTAATCACGATTATCGAAAAAAGAATCGCCTATAAAAAGAGTTGTTTTACCCTTTGCCCCGTTCGTCTTCCATTGATGCAACAACTTTTCCATATAGTCAATATCGTCGCTTTTTACAGTTTTCTTTTCATATAATTGTTTCATATATCACTTCTTTTCCACTGCGGACATTTTCCGCAAAGCAGCACAAATTTTATTCGTTGTTTCTTCTGAAAAACGCGGATTACGATCGTAGTCGTACAATCCGTTTTGTTCCTGTTCCACATCGTAGAGTTGCGTGTAACAAAATCCCGCCATGCGTGGATTACTCATAAGTGTATCGGCAAATGACACGAATCTTTTACAAAATTCCTCTTCGCTCTTGGCAGCCTCGCCCTCGTTTCCGAGCCGAATTGCGCCGTATTCGCTCAAACAGAACATTTGTCCGCCGTATTTGTTGCTGTAACCTTCTTCTTGATTATAAATTTCCCCGTCGTTAAATTTCGCATAACAACGTTTGAACTTCTCCGAGTCTTGGATATAGTCGTGCGTATCGAAAATATCTGTCAAGACGTGCCAGCCTCCGCTCGCATCAACGCATGGACGGGATGCATCGAATCTCTTTGTTTCAAGATATAGTTGCCGTGTAAAATCCTCGCTTGCTTTTCTTCCGAATACGTCCCAATATGTTTCATTCAAAGGCACCCAAGCAACCACACAGGGATGATTATAATCTCGCTCTACCGTCTCCATCCACTCGTTTAAATAATATTGCAAGCCGCTGTCTGTCGTATAATCGAATCCCCAATTCGGATATTCGTCCCAAACAAGATAACCGCGCTTATCGCATTCGTACAAGAACCGCCGTTCAAACACCTTTTGATGAAGTCTCGCACCGTTAAAACCGAGATTTTGCGAAATTTCGATATCCCTCACCAAAGCTTCGGCAGTAGGCGCTGTATAAATCCCCTCCCGATAATAGCCTTGATCCAAAACCATTCTCAAACAAATGCGCTTGCCGTTCAAAAGGAATCCCTTATCGTCCCATTCCAACTTCCGCATTCCAAAATAACTTTCTGCGCAATCGACTCCGTGCTCTGTCTCTACAAGAATTTTTAAATCGTACAACACAGGATTTCCCACACTCCACGGATGCACTTCGTTTAAGGGAAGCCGTACCGTCAATTCTTTCGAGGTTGTGCGTGCCGTTATTCGCCCCATCTCTTTCCCGTTTAAAGAAGCAACAAGCATTATCGACTTTTGTCCAAGCAAAGAAAACTGTAAATGTGCATATAAACATGCATTATCAAGATCCGCATCCGTCTTAATTTTCATTAAATACGTTTTGGGAACACATTCCAGCCATACCGTCTGCCATATCCCCGTACAGCGCGTATAAGTACATAAAACGGAATTTTTCGTCATGGATTGTTTACCGGACGGTTGACGCGGGTTGCGGCTATCACCGATGCAATACACAAATATTTCAGCCTCGCCGTTTTTCACGCACTCGGTAATATCAAAAGAGAACGGTGTATAGCCGCCCTTATGCGAACCAACATAATCTCCGTTTACGGTCACATACGTTGTATGGAACGCCGCCTCGAAATGCAGAATTATTCGTCCATTCCAATCGCTCGGAATTTTTACAGCTTTACGATAACAGCACGCGCCGATAAAATTCGTATAACAGATTCCCGATAGTTTACTCTCGGGACAAAACGGCACATTTATCTTTTTAACGAACTGCTGTGCAGCAAGCTCTGCAAAACGATAACCTTTATTACGGTTATCGAAGAAATACATTTCCACGCCGCTTACGCCGAAATCGAATGCAAAATCCCATTCTCCGTTCAAATTCATCCATTGTTTTCGAACAAGTTCAGGTCTCGGATATTCTTCTCGCATAATTTCCCTGCCTAATTATTTAGTCTCTTTTAATTCTTTCCAGCGTACCGCCTTTTTTGGCAGATCTGTCAGCAGCAAACGCAATATAATGACTTTCAACGGAATTATCAAGCGATGTTTCGTAGCACTCCCCGCTCTGCCCCGTTAGTGCATCATATAACGCATCAACAAGCCCTTGATCTCCGCCGCCATGCCCGAGAACATCCGAATGAGATGTAAGCTCGGAAATCCGTATCGTCTCAGAAGGCTTTCCGAATACTTTCACTTCAATAATATCTTTTCCTTGATCAAGTATGATATCGCCGAGAGAACCATACAGTTTAATCTGCCGTCCCCAATCCCAAGTAAATGCCACCATTTTCAATACTGCGTGTACGCCGTTTTCAAATTCCATATTGACAACCTGATGATCATATACGTCGTTGTCGCAGTGATAGACACAACGCCCGTAAGGTCCGTTTTCCAACGCCTCGCGCAATGTTTCCTCCGAACAAATCTTATCGGTAATCACATTATACGGCCAATCCTGCGGACAGCCGCTATCCTTCCAGCGGTCAATATACAACCGCTTTGCACTGTAACAGCAATCATCCTGGTATGTACATGACAGACAACGCTCTGATGCATTCGTAGGTGCATTCTCGCTCTTAAACCATACAAGGCTGCCTATCGAGGAAACCGAATTACATTTGCTGTCTGCAAAATATTGGATAAGATCAAGATCATGGCAACATTTTGCAAGCAGAATCGGGGAGGTTTCCTCTTCTTTCCGCCAATTTCCTCTTACATAACTATGTGCCATATGCCAATATTCGATTTGCTCGGTATGGTCAATCAAAACGAGTTTACCTATTATACCGCTATCCAAGAGTTCTTTCATTTTTTTGATCATTGCCGTATACCGGAGAACATGGCAAACAAAAATTCGTCCTTTGCTTTTTTTCTCTGCATCAACAAGTTTTCGACACTCATTTTCGTCCGCTGTCAACGGCTTTTCAAGTAAAATATTATAACCGAGTTCAAGCGCTTTTAATGCATGGCGTACATAATCTTCGTCCAATGTTGCTATTACCAATAAATCACTCCGCTTTTCAGAAAAGAATTCTTCTTCTTTCAAAAAGCATTGATCTTTCCCAATTCCGAACATCGCAGAATATTTATCAAGTTTGTCTTGATTTTTATCGCACAAACTCACAATTTTATATTTGTCTTTGCACATATTCATGTACTTTCCGTATGTGAACCCGCCACGGGCGCCGACACCCAAAATTGAAACCGTTATCATTGTATTTTCTCCAAACTTAAATTTTTTCTTTTTCCTAAAATTCACCGCGCACCAGTTTGGCAATTGCCTCTGTATCCGCTTTTGGCTCTCGTTGCTCCGTGAGCAAACCGTTTATCTCCTGCTGCACATCTGTAAGTTGTGTATAGCAAAATCCCTTTATGTTTTTTAATCCATACACTGCATGCATAATTCCTTCCAACCGTTCTAAAAAACTTTCCTCGTCCGTTTCTGTTTTCCCGTAACCCCAACCCGACTGTGTCAGATTATCGAATGCGATACCGCCGAACTCAGTTAATAAAACAGGTTTTTCGCAAAGGCGTATATCTCCCGTTTCGATTGTACGCGGCAAGGCATACTCGCTCGTCTTTCCCGAAAAGTCAGTAATTGCCGTCATATTCTCAAACAACTTTTCACCTGTTTCTGCATAGTGATGAACTGTAATAAAATCTCCGGTAACATTTTCCCACCCGTCGTTTCCGATAGCAAACCGATAAGGGTCCAATGCTTTTACAGTTTCCGTCATTGCCTTTACATACGCTTGTTGCGCTTTATCGTTTGCAACGTTATTGACCCCCCAACTCTCATTGCAAGCTACCCATGCCATAATGCTGGGATGGCTTTTGTATTGTAAAATAATATCGCACCATTCTTTTATACCCTTAGCTGCAGCATATTGACCATAGCGATAAAACGACGGCATCTCCGTCCAAACGACGATACCCATAACATCGCAGTAATAGTAAAACCTCTCATCCTCGATTTTCTCGTGAATACGGGCGCCGTTGAATCCCAATGAGGATAAAAGAGCCAAATCTTTCATTATGTCGTCGTCATTTTTCGGCGTAATTCCGCTATCCGTATAATACCCCTGGTTGAGAATCATCCGCGGATAAAAATGAGACTTGTTCAAAACAACCGTACCTTCGGAGATACGAAAAGAAACCGCCGCAAAATAACTTTGCACCCTATCCTTGATTTCTCCGTTTTGCAAAAGTTCGATTTCCGTTTCATACAAAAAAGGACTGTACGGATACCAATAGCGGATCCCCGACGGTTCGGGCACGTCAGAGAGAATCTTTTGATTAACAGAAAAACTTCCGCCGCTAATTTTATAAGTGCATTCGGAAACAATTTCATCTTCCTGTTTAATTCGAATACACAAATCAAAATCCCCATGCGAACATTCGCCGCAGATGTCTACACTTTGTTCATCTGCTCCGAAGGTAGATGTCAACCGCAATATATGTTCCTCGGTTACATATTCACCCCAAACACTTTTCCAAAGCCCGCACGTTTCTTCGTACCAACACGCAAAATTTTCTTTTCTCCAACGCTGTTTTCCACGCGGCTGTTCCATAGAGAGTGTATCTTCGCAGCGAACAGTCAAAACGTTTTCACCATCTTTGCAGAAATCTGTAACGTCGAACGAAAATCTTGTATATGCACCCTCGTGAACGCCTGTAAAGTAACCGTTTACGTAGACTTCCGTCAGATAATCCGCGCCGTCAAAGTGCAGTATAAATCTCTTACCGCAACTTTCAAAATTAAATTTACGGGAATACCAAATACAATCGCACTGCCTTCCGTCAAAAACCCCGCTCGCTTTCGTCTGATAAGAAAACGGAACTATGATTTGTAAACCGCCGTCAAACCCCTTTTGCAACCCGATTTGTTTACCGTTATTTTTTTCGTCGAATCGAAACGCCCATATGCCGTTCAAATCAACCCAGTTTTCCCGCACCATTTGCGGACGCGGATATCCTTTTCGATAAAAAGAAACGTGATTCACTGTTCTCCTCCCGATTATCCTTTCACGCCGCCTTGCACAGCGACTCCGCGCAAAATATATTTTTGTGCGGCGAAATAAAGTACTACCATGGGCACGATGGCTATTACGCATCCGGCCATACGAAGCGACCAGTCTTGAATATATACATCTTGAAAATAAGCGAGCGCAATCTGCAGAGTATACATATTTGCATCTTGCAAATATAATAGCGGATTCAAATAATCGTTATAAGCAACAATAAATTGCAAGATAAACTGCGCAACAATAGCCGGAACGGAAATCGGCAATGCAATGCGCATACAGCATCCGAAATTTCTTAATCCGTCCACCTTCCCCGCCTCCAATAGCGTCGACGGGATTCCGGAAATAAATTGTCTCATAAAAAACATTACGGTAACCGTACCGAACATCGGCGGGATCATAAGTGGAAACGGTGTGTTGATCCAACCGATTGTATCATACATAATAAAGTTCGCTACCATTCCCATACTGTTCGGAATAGCCATCGTGGCAATTAGAAAGGAAAAAAGGACATTCTTCCCAATAAAGCTCATTTTTGCAAATGCATAGCCGCTAATCGTTGCTGTGAACAGCCCCACAATTATACCGGGAGTGTAAATCCAAAGAGTATTTAAGAATGCCCTTATAAGCGTAGTGTCACCCGTTTTATTGCTAAACGCATCGATATACGCCTGTATAGTTAATCCTTCTTTCGGCCACCACGAAAACATAGCATTATTCGCCTCTTGTGAAGACGTAAGCGAAGTAATGACCATAATGTAGATAGGCAATAGCACAAATAACACTACAATCGCAATAATGATATATGTACCGATATAGTAATGTTTCTTCTTTTTCATCGGTTTCGTTGCTATCTTAGTCATAATACACCCACTTTTTGGAAAGTTTGAAATTTAAAAAAGTAATAAGCAATACGCCGATCGACATAATCCAAGTAAGCGCGCATGCAAGCCCGAGACCTTCCGTTGCGGTATTTACGAACGCCATTCTGTAAATGTAGTAGGAAAGCGTCAGAGCAGCATGATCCGGACCGACGCCGTTAACGGCAATAATCTGCATCATGGCAGTATTTTGTAACGCTCCGAGTAAATTGGTAATCAGAAGATAGAACAGCGTGGGCGTAATCAATGGAAATACTATTTTGAAAAATACTTGCCTTCCCGTCGCTCCGTCAAGCAGCGCCGCTTCTTTTAATTCCGTGCTTACGCTCGCTAAAGCTGATTGCATCAATACGATATTCGTACCCCCTTGCCAAAGACAAATTATTAAGACTGACGGCATAAAATAGCGAGGATCGGTCATAAACGGAATTTTACCAAGCCCTAAGTGAGTTAATACTGTATTTATTACTCCATAGTTCGGCTCAAAAATCCAACACCATGCAAGCGAGATTGCAACCGTAGAGCAAACGGAAGGTATGTATAACACAACGCGAATTCCGTATTTCCCCTTAATGGATTTTGTCAAAAGCTGTGCGATAAACAGAGATACGATCATATTGATCGGCACGCTTAAACAATACAACAACGTATTCCAAACCGCTTTCCCAACCAAAGGCATTTGAAATAATTTAATATAATTTCCGAACCCTGCAAAAGTTGCCATTGAAATATTGTAAGAATGCAAATCGGTAAAGCTGACTACGAGCGATATAATCATAGGTACTAAACCAAATAAGACATACCCTAGGAACGGTAAAATCGCCATCGCCAAGCCTTCGACATTGTTCAATACCACTCTTTTGCGGCGGTTTTTTTGCAATTGTTCGGAAAGACCGTTCTGTACACTTTTTTCCATAATGTTCTCCTCAAAAAATCAAAGGCGGGAAGCCTTCCACCCGCAAGGCTTTACGGCTTCCCCCTCATTTTCCTTTATGCGTTTTCCTTCCTTTTTATAAACGGCACTTGTTCCGCGCTTGCAACACTTGCAGGATTTAACAGTTTGTCGATTTCCGAATCGGCAGCTTCGCCCGTAAGATAGGTCAGCGTAAGTTCGACGTTTACTACGCGATGCATGGAATAGAAACCTACCGCAAGTTCTTTGTTGCCGTTAAAGAAGCTTGCAGCCGCCTGCCCGTACCATTCGGGAATACCGGTATTAAACGCCGCCCCCTCTTTCAAGCCCTCGATTCCGTTTGAGGAAATTTTCAGGAGCGCCGTATTGCCCGAGTAGAGATACAGCGCATCCCCTTTTCGAATCAGCGTCAACGTTTCGCTTCCGTCTCCCTCATATCCGTTGTGACCTACGTCGTAATACATTAAGTCGTTCCCGTCCACGGCCTCAACACGCGACACCTGCATGATCACATGATATTTTTCCCAAGTGATCGCCATAAACGCGATTCTCCATGTGCCGTCCGTCACAACGATGCCCGTTGCAATATGATCGGATTCAGCCAAGCCCGTTCTTCTCATATCGAGCTTGAACAGGAAATCATCCGCGGTCGCGCTGTTCTGCAACAAGTATTGTTCCTTTGCCCAAATAACAGAACCCGTAAGCGTAAACTTATGATCTTGCCCCAAAAGCGCCGCTTGTTGTTCGTCCGTAAGCGCAGCGTGCTGATTCAAATCGTTATTCGTAAAGTTCTTTAATTCAACTCCGTTCACGGTGGTGTCGCCCACGGTATATGCACTTACAAGCGTTGCATTTTTTCCGCTTACGTCATCGCCGTCCACATTAACATCGACGGAAGCACCCCAATCGCCGAAGACAAATTTCAGGCTGTACTCGCCGTTATTCAGTTGCAAAGAATACTCTCCGTTTTCGGTCACGCAATTTTCATATTCTTCGCCGTTTACTTTTACGATGACAGAAGAATAATTCGCACTCTCCGAAATCCCTGTCAGTTGTCCGCTCACGGTATGCTTCGCAAGAATTTCAGAAACTTTGTTATCGGCTTCCGTGCCCGAAAGATAATTCATTTGAATCTGCGTTTCCAACGGTCTGTGCGAAGAATAGATACCCACCGCAAGCTCTTTGGTTCCGTCGAAAAAGCTCTTCACCGCTTGATTGTATTCTGCGGGAATCGCTTTGTCGAAAGAAGCGCCGTATACAAGCCCTTCGATTCCGCTTGCGCTGATTTTGAGTAATGTCCGTCGTTTTGAATCAAACCGCTGTGTTTCAAAGCTCCGCGATAAACCAAATCGTTTTGATCCAACGCATCCGTCTTTGAAACCTGCATATAAATATTACCGTTCTCCCAGTTGCAGACCATGAACGCAATCCGCCAAGTTCCGTCCGTTACCACGATTCCGCTCGCAAAACCGGCTTCGTCTCCAACATTGCTGCCATTGGGCGTGATTGCCATATCGAGATCGAATACGAAATTTCCGCTTGTAACGCTGTTTTGCAAAAGATACAGCTCTTTCGACCATTTACTGATTCCGGCAAGCGCAATTTTTCCTTCCGAAAGCAACTGCGTGATTTGCTCCACGGTAAACGTTGCATCCTGATCGTTATTCTTGAAGCTGTTCACCACCGTTCCGTTCACGGTCGCTTCGCCAAAGAAATAGGTGTTCGGATAAAACGTTGCGTCTTTTTCGGTTACGTCATTGATTCCGTCAATCGTCACGCCTTCCGCATACGCTATGTAATTTTCGTAGACGAATTTCAAATCATATTCACCTTGCAAAAGTTTTATTTCGTAGGCTCCATCCGCGTTTACGCAGTTTTCGTATATAATCCCGTTCACTTCGATCGTCGCCGAAGAATAGTTGCTGCCTGCAAGTCCGCTCAATGTGCCGCTTACGGTACGCTTACCCAACAATACGAAATCCATGTTTACGTTCGCGCCGTTTACCGTAACTTCACCCTCTGCCTTATATTCCCCGCAACAAACCGTTACGGTATAAATCCCGTTAAAGAGCTCTAAGGAATACGTTCCGTCCGCGTTTACGCAGTTTTCGTATATAATCCCGTTCACTTCGATCGTCGCCGAAGAATAATCGCTGCCTGCAAGTCCGCTCAATGTGCCGCTTACGGTGTATTTGGGATAAACTTTATCGAACTCGTCGTCAGCCGCAGTTCCCGCAAGGTATTCAAACGTATATTCCGTCGTACCTAAACGATACGAAGAACCTACGCCAACAGCGAGTTCTACACCCTCGCCGAAGAAGCCACTCAATGCCGTTTTGTACAAATCGGTCAACGCAAGCGTATTCGCCTCCGTCACGCCCTCGATTCCATCCGCCGTGATTTTCAACAACACTTTTCCGCCGTTGCAAAGATACATTGCGTCGCCCTGTCTATATAACGTCAACGATATGCTTCCGCCGACGGTGCCCAAATTGCCGTTCAACACCACGTTTGTCCCGAAATCGTTCCAGTCCATCGTATCCGTCTTGCGCAGTTGCAGGAACAACTTATTCCCGTCGTTCTCCCACGTGATGCTCGTAAACAGCAAGCTGTATTCCCCGTTCGTCACCAACAACGAACTCATTAAGTTTTCGCCTGCCGTTCTTTTGGCATCCGCTTTGAAATAGAAACTCCCCGCCGTCGCAGTATTCGGCAAATACCAGCTGTCGCCCGTTATCGCAACCGATGTTATTGTAAGTTTCTTCTGAGATAAAAGCACATTGCGTTCTTGCGCCGTCATCTCGGGCGAGGTGTTCGCATCACCCTTCGTAAACGTTTTTACCGTGTTCCCGTTCAGCGTAACATTACCGAAGTCGT
>ERZ1643249.3443-NODE-3443-length-13912-cov-301.298189_pt1 | contig 13912 bp, 15 predicted proteins | sample MGYA00579263_ERZ1643249 | MGnify/ENA primary metagenome ERZ1643249 (study PRJEB29033, sample SAMEA4952264) | chicken gut metagenome | biome: Broiler Chicken; feature: Gastrointestinal Tract; material: Caecum | place: Ireland | collected 2018 | study: Broiler...
TATAAAAAACATTAAATTTTTGACAAATTTATTTTGATTTGATTTTTCAAATATAAATTTATGAATTTGTATTGTCAGTATGGCCCCAATTCCATATATGGGTGTCCATGGTCCATACATTATTCCACTTGAAAAATGATTTGAAGTAATTAAGTTATATGTCGCTTCAAAGAAAAAACCTAGTACTGAATAAATAAAAAAACAATTAATTATAGGCATATTATCACCATTAATTAATATGCTTTTTTTAATTGTTTTTAAACATTAAATCTAAAGTGACAGATATCTCCATCTTGCATAACATATTCTTTCCCTTCAAGCCTTAGCTTTCCAGCCTCTTTGACTTTAAGTTCACTTCCATATTTTTTTAGATCTTCAAAGCTCATGATTTCAGCTTTAATAAATCCTTTTTGAAAGTCAGTATGGATTATTCCAGCACATTCGGGAGCTTTCATACCTTGTTTGTATGTCCACGCTCTTACTTCGTCTGGTCCAGCAGTTAAGTAAGTGGATAATCCTAATAATTTATATGAGGCTTTGACTAATTTATCTAGGCCACTTTCATTAATTCCTAGGTCATTTAAGAATTCTTTTTTCTCTTCATCATCTAGGTCACTTAGTTCTTCTTCAATTTTAGCGCATATAACTACTACTTCGGCATTTTCTTTAGATGCGTATTCTTTTAAATCTTTGACATATTTATTTTCTGTTGTAAGTGATTCTTCATTTACGTTAGCTACATAGATAATCGGCTTTAATGTAAGGAAGTGGAAGGGTTTTAGAATCAAAAGTTCTTCTTCATCAAAGTCTAAATTACGAAGACATATTTCTTTAGTTAGAGCGTCTTTTATTTTTTCTAATAGTTCGGCTTCTTTTTTAGCTTCTTTATCAGAAGACATTCTTGCTTTTTTGCCCATTTTGTTTAATCTGTTTTCAGCTACTTCTAAGTCGGCAAGAATAAGTTCGAGATTTATATCTTCGACATCTCTTATTGGGTCGACTTTGCCTGAGACGTGGGTTATATTATCATCATCAAAACACCTAACGACTTCACAGATGGCATCGACTTCTCTAATATGTGATAGAAATTTATTGCCTAGTCCTTCTCCTTTAGATGACCCTTTTACTAATCCAGCTATATCAGTAAATTCAAATGTAGCGGGTATTGTTTTTTTAGGTTTATATAAATCACTTAAAAATTTTACTCGTTCGTCAGGAACCGTAACAATTCCAACGTTTGGTTCGATTGTCGCAAAAGGATAATTTGCAGCTAATATATTTTGTTTGGTTATTGCGTTAAATAAAGTAGATTTCCCAACATTTGGTAATCCTACTAAACCTGCAGTTAAACTCATTTTCATCACCGATACATATTATACTATAAATTTCTTTAATTTAAAAGACAAAGTGAGGCTACTTTGTCTTTAGCTTTTCGATAAAATTCGGATCATATTTATTTTGGAAGATACTTTGATCATATAAGAATAAAGATATGCTTCCAAAATATTTTGCTTCTTCAGGAATTGGGTCATTTGGATTTTGAACATCTGTTGTTTCAGTTCTTCTTCGGTCAAGGTGTTTTTCTTCTTGAAGTGATAATTCATAGCGGTATTTATAGATTCCGTTTAGGATGCAAAGTAGGGCAGTATCTTCGCTGTCTAGGGCATAAATATCGGCACCACTAAACATTTTTCGGTCACCACAGTCATAGATAGAGACCAGGGTATTTTCTTTGTATATACAGTAGGCATAACCGCTTGCTGTTTCTACTTGATACATGTAGTAATTTGAACCTTTCCAATTTATAACATCATAATAGTAATTAGCTTTGGTATTGATATCGACAAATTCATATTTACGCATTATACCAACTACGGTATTATTTAAACTTATATGAATTTCTGTACGGTCGAAATAGTTATATGTAGTTTGTCCTTTTTGATAAGCACAAAATGGACCATCTTGATATCCTTGCGGAGTAGCTACTTTTACTGTTTCAATTTTATATGTTTGATTAGATTGTTCATCTTCATATTCAGCATTGATATTTATCATATTATCGTTGAAGCCTTTGGCATTTTTAATGTTTTTAATTACTTCTATAAGATTACTATTATCTTTTAATTCTACTTCAAGTTTTCCTACCTTTTTACCATTTAGTTTAAAGGTTGTAATATTTTTAGGTTTGGTTTTAAAAATCGGTATTGGAATTCCATTGATACCAATTGAACCAGTTGTTCCTGAATTAGTGTGGCCATTACTAACGTTAATTATCACAATTATCATCTCCTGTTTTTATTATATCATAGGTATAAGTGTTTTGGTTTTATAAATATAGCTTGTTTACAATAATATACATAAAGTTACAAAAAAAGAAGTTTTTAAACTTCTTAGATGGTCGGGGTGGCGCCTGGTCCAAGAGGCAGACCTAATACTAACCAACCGATTAGGATAATCGCCCAAACTATTGTAAAGATGATAACTGTTGGTCTTAATAAGTTTAGGGTACCAAAGACAGTTATTTTATGACTTTCTTTACTATTATATTTTTCAAGGAAGGCAAGCATGACAATGAAATAAACGAAGAATGGAGTTATACCTTTTCCGACACTGTCAGCAGCCTTGAATATGAACTGAGTAAAATCTGGTGTCATATTGGCTTTCATAAATAGTGGAACTAAGATAGGCGAGGCGAGAGTCCATTTGGTTATTGCGTCTGGAACTAGGAATGACATGATAATTATTACAAAGAACATCGTAATAACTAGTGGGATTCCTGTAAATTCGAGGTTACTCATAAATGAGATTAACCAAGAAGCAACTACTGTTCCTAGGTTTGTCCAGTTGAGGATACTAACCATCAATGATGCGAAGAACATTAGAATAAACATGTAGCCTAAGTTATCAAATTCTTTGGACAGGCCAACACTAAAGTCATTAGTATTTTTTAAGTTTTTAGAGATAAATCCATAAATACCTGAGCAGATCATCATAATAATTAAGAAGACAAAGGCAAAGGCATCTCTGAATGGAGCATCTTCACCGAGAAGCTGAGCGACATAGTCACTGGCATCTTGATCTAGAAGGATTCCCGAACCAGGAAGTCCTGGTATAATCATATAAATGAATATTAGAATACAAATAAAGAATGATATTAAACTAATTACCAAGCCTTTTTTAGAGGTTCTAAATTCTTCTTCCTCTTTAATGGATTCGCCAACTTTTGGTTTTAAGAAATTTTCAATAATGATCGTTCCTATTATCGATAGGATAAATGTTGAGGCAATCATTATGTATATATTCGACCAAGCATTGAAGACGTAATCTTCATCGACATCAATGATGGCGGCTTGTCTAGTTAGGAGTCCTAGTTGATAGTCGTCAAAGTTAAAGACTAGGCCAGCTCCATAGCCCATCGTTAAACCGACAAAGGCAGTTAGAATTCCAAGCATAGAATTTCGACCTAAATACTGGTAAACTACGGCAGCCATTGGAAGGACTAGGATTAAACCGTATTCCCCTAGGAATGATGAAACGATTCCAGTAAATAGGGTAAGGAAGGTAACAATTCCCGGTTTTAATCTTTTGAACGGAGTAAATATTGCTTTAAATAGTCCACTTGCTTTTCCAATAGAAACAGCCATTAGTGAGATTATCAATAAAACTAGAGGTTCAAATGTTTTGAATGTATCAACTGGTGAGGAGAAGAAATATTTCAGTCCTTCTTCGGAGAAGATATTTCTAACTGTAATAGCTGATGTTTCCAAGCTATTATTAGTTATTCTAGTTACTTCACCTTCAACGCCTAAAAGAGAACAGATGGTACTGATAACCATTATTAATAGGGTTAAGATAATTATTGTGATGACGGGTCCAAGTCGTTTTTTATTTTTCTTCTTCATGATTATCCTCCTCAATAACTGATTTTAATTTTTTGTTAAATTCAATGCGGGGAAGCATTATGCTTCGGCCACAGTTTAAGCATTTTATTTTAATATCGGCACCAACTCTGATTATTTCCCATTTATTAGCTCCACAAGGGTGAGCTTTTTTCATAACGACAATACTTCCTAGATTATATGTTTTATTCATTGTTAATATCCAATCTAGTATAAGGAGTTGTAAGTTTTCCTTCTTCGAATTGTTTTTTTATCTCTTTTAGAACTATACGGTTGAATTCAAAGTTTTTAAGCGATCTTACTTCGGCTTCTAATCTATACGTTACGGTTCCAGAAGCAAGTTTTTCAATTCCAAGGACTTTTAATGGGGTTTTAATATATTTGACTTCACGGTTAATTTTTTGACATATTTCGTTTAAAACTGATTCGATTTTTTCTGAACTATCGTGGCAAGAAAATTCAACATCGATGTCACAAATAGATGGTTTTATACTGTAATTAATAACTTCCGTAATGTTACGATTGGAAATCATTTTTATCTCACCGCTGGCCGCTCTGATACTAGTCGTACGCATACCTAGAGCGGTTACGGTTCCCCTAAAACTTCCTATTTGAATATTGTCGCCAACTTTAAATTGACTTTCAGTTAGGATAGTGGTTCCACTGATTAGGTCTTTGATGGTATCTTGCATAGCAAGTCCACCAACGACACCAACTACTCCTAAGGATGCGACAAGAGCTTTGGTATCTACTCCCCAGACATCGAGAATCATTAGGAAAGCAACTATTAAAATAATATATTTTAGAATATTTGTCACTAATGTTAAGATAGTAAGGGCTTTGCGGTTATCTTTGTCTTTAGCTTTAGCCACTAAAAATCTATTGACTAGTTTTTTTATAATTATATATACAAAGAAGGAAAAAATGGCAATGCATATTGTCGAGATTACTTCTTTGGTTAATATTTGTTCCATATAACTACTCCTTTATATTTAATATTTCAAGAATACGGTTTAAATCGGCTTCATTATTAAACGATATTTCAATTTTTTTATCTTTTATTTTAACTTTGGTATCAAGTTTTTCACGCATTAGATCTTGAACATAGTCGTATTCGGTATGTTTAGGATGACGGGTGACTTTAACTTTTTTAGGAGCTTCTTCTGTTTTGGTTTCGATATCTCTAACTGTAAGTTTGCTGTCGACAACTTCATTGGCCATTTTTATTACTTCTTCTTCGTCATCGATTTTAGATAAAGCTCTGGCATGTCCCATGGTTATTTTATTATCCATGACCATATCTTGGACTTCGTTTGGAAGTCTTAACAAACCAAGCATATTGGTAATATGGCTACGGCTTTTGCTTACTTTTTTCGCAAGTTCTTCTTGAGTTAAGTGAAGTTTATCAATTAGGCTTTTATAAGCTTTGGCTTCTTCTAGAGAGTTTAAGTTTTCTCTTTGAAGGTTTTCAAGTAGGGCTATTTCGGCCATTTTTTCATCACTTAGTTGTCTGATAATAGCTGGGATGGTTTTAAGTCCAGCTATTTTACTAGCTCTAAGTCGTCTCTCACCGGCAATTACATCATATCCTTTGATACTTTTTTTAACAATTATAGGTTGGAAGACTCCATTTTCTTTAATTGATTCAGCAAGTTCGTTTAAGGCATCTTCATCAAAGACGGTTCTTGGCTGATAAGGGTTTGGTCTTAATTCGTTTATTGGAATTTCAACTATTTCTTCAGTTTTGACGTCTTCATACATTTTCTTTTCAAAGTCACTAACGTTATTGACGTTTAGGTTTTCTAAGTCAAATAATTGTTCTAATCCTTTTCCTAAAGCTCTTCTACTTTCCATTTCGACTGATCACCTCTTTGGCTAAATTTATATAAGCTTCGGCCCCACGACTTTTAGGGTCGTAAGCGATTATCGGTTTTCCATGACTAGGAGCTTCAGATAATCTTACTAGTCTTGGAATTATCGTATCATACACTCTTTCTTTGAAATAACTTTTGATATCTTGAACTACTTCTAGTCCGAGATTAGTTCGGTTATCGAGCATCGTCAGTAAAACTCCTTCAATATCAAGCCCAGGGTTTAATGTTTTCTGGGCAAGCATAATTGAATTTAACAACTGCATAATTCCTTCGAGGGCAAAAAACTCACATTGAACAGGGATTATGACTGAGTTTGCGGCTGTTAAGGCATTTGTGGTTAGAATACCCAGTGATGGCGGACAATCAATGATTATATAATCAAAGATGTCTTTGACTGTATCTAAGTTGTTTTTAAGTTGTTTACTTTTTGAAAATTCAGGGTCTAGACGAGAGTGCTCCATAAGTTCGATATCGACACCCGCTAAACTGATTGTTGCAGGTATGATATAGAGGTTTTTAAATTTGGTTTTTTTGATAACTTCTTTTATGGTTGCTTCGCCTATAAGCAAGTCATAGATGCTTTTCTTGACGTCACCTTTATCTAAACCTAATCCTGTTGTTGTATTTCCTTGTGGGTCTAAATCAATAAGTAAAACCTTTTTACCTAGATAGCCTAAAGAAGCCGCAAGATTTATACTTGAGGTTGTTTTACCAACTCCGCCTTTTTGATTAACAAGTGCGATTATTTTCCCCATTTTACCACCATATTTCTATTCATTAAAACTATCTATATTTTATCACAATATATGACATAAATCTATGGAAAATATTTAAGAAGATTAAAAAAGCCTAGTTTTTATTTGATTTTTCAAGGCTTTTCATTTGGTCGTATTGTTTATATAGGTACTGAACATGATTTTCTAGGAAGAAATAGTGACGAACGTAGAAAACTAATATAACGGTTATTAATAAAGTTACAATTGTAAAGATAAAATTGCTTAGGCTAATAATAACCGATAAGAATAGAAAGATGCCATAAAACAAGGTAACTAACAGATGTATTAGTCTTTCATGTTTAAAAAATGATATTTTTATTAAATGGTCATCGATATTTTGTTTGGTTATTTTTTTAGTTTTGATTAAATCGTCAATTTCTTTCGTGTATTCTTCTAAATATTTTCTCATATTATCACCATTATTATTGTAACACAGAAATGTAAAATTGATTATTTTAAACTAGTATATTTTTCATTTTAAGTATATAATTAGGGTAGGGGTGATGATATATGGAAACACTTGAAGCGATTAAGAAAAGGGTCTCAGTTAGAGGTTATTTGGATAAGCAAATAACAGATGCAGATTTAGATAAGGTTTTGAAGGCCGGGATGCAGGCACCAATTGGTAGGGGAAAGTATTATGATATGCATATTACGGTTATTCAAAATAAGGATTTTTTAGAGAAAATCGATAATTTAACTGATAGGCATATTTTTTATAAAGCACCAACTTTGATTATCGTTTCAGCACGTGATGATGGTCATGGCCTTGATAAAGAAAATTCAGCTTGCGTGATGGAGAATATGACTTTAGCTGCAACCGATCTTGGTCTTGGTTCAATTTACTTAAATTTAGTTATCGGTCTTATTAAAGATAACAAAGATATTTTAAAGGAACTAAATTTGGAAGAAGGTTTTGTTCCAGTTGCTGCTTTGGGTATCGGTTATACTGATGGTGAATTTGAACCAAAAGATCATATTATTGAAGTTACTTATATTAAATAGGAGGTTTTTTTATGGAAACAAGAGATGTGATTAAAAAAAGAAATTCAATTAGAAAATTTAAAGAAGAAACAATTAATAAAGATGAACTTAGTAAATTATTAGAGGCAGCAGAATGTGCGTCTGTTGGTCATGGATATTATGATAAGATGCATTTAACTGTTGTTCAAAATAAAGAAGTATTTGATAAGTTTAACGAAGTTATCAAAGAAGATACTGGTAAAGAGAACAGTTTATTTTATAACGCACCAACGTTGATTGTTATGTCAACAAACATCGAAGAAGATTTACTTGCTGGTCAGTGTGTTGGAACAATGGGTGAAAATATGTTACTTATGGCAACGGATTTAAATTTAGGATGCGTATATATAGATACATTCTTAGAGTCTATTAAGAAAGATGAAAATGCATTAAAATTATTAGATTTACCAGAAGGATTTAGACCTATTGCCGCTATTGCGGTTGGTTATATGGATATGCCTAGTGTGCCTAAAAATCACAAAGTTGAAGTTAATTATATTTAAGCTACCGAAAGGTAACTTTTTTATAAAAAAATAAATCAGATTTTATTCTTCTGATTTATTTTCTTTTTTAGGTCTTCTTTTTTTCTTTTGAAGTGAACTTATTAATTCTTCTTTAGTCATTTCTTCATAGTTTTCAATGCCTTTTTCTTTAGCTTTGGTTTGTAACTCATCTAATGATAAATCTTCTAATTTTGGAGCTTTACCAAAAGCTTCATCAGAGGTTAAAGCTTCGTCTGGCATATGACCATTTTTTACTAAATAATCAATTTGTTCTTTAGTAATCGTCTCATATTCTAGAAGGGTTTCAGCTATTAATTTTAACAAGTCCATGTTTTCACTAATTATTTTTTTAGCTACTTCGTATTGTTTGTTGATTATTTTACGAACTTCTTCATCTATTTGTTTAGCAACTTCATGAGAGAAGTTTTGAGTTTTATTATAATCTCTACCTAAGAAGACACTAGATTCACGTTCTTCAAATTGGATTGGGCCTAAGTCACTCATTCCATATTCAGTAACCATGGCTCTAGCAATTTTAGTTGCTTTTTCAAAGTCATCAGAAGCACCTGTAGTTATATCTTTGAAGACTATTTCTTCGGCAACACGTCCTCCTAAGAATCCACTTATTGAATCAAGTAATTGCTCTTTAGTTTGTAAATAAGTTTCTTCTTTTGGAAGCATCAAGTTATATCCACCAGCACGACCACGTGGAATAATTGTAATTTTTTGAACGTCATTAGCACCTTCTAGTTTAAGCCCAACAACAGCGTGTCCTGCTTCATGGAAGGCAACTGTACGTTTTTCTTTCTCGGTATATTTGTGACTCTTCTTAGCAGGTCCCATTAGAACTCTATCGTGAGCTTCGTCTATTTCAGCCATACCGATGGCATTTTTATTACGTCTTACAGCTAAGAGGGCAGCTTCATTAAGTAGGTTTTCAAGGTCAGCACCACTAAATCCAACTGTTCTTTTAGCAATGTTTTTAAGGGTAACTCCATCTTCGAATTTTTTATCTTTGGCGTGAACGCTTAAGATTTCTTCTCTTCCTTTGGCATCAGGATAGTTAACTGTTACTTGTCTATCGAAACGACCAGGACGAAGAAGAGCTGGGTCTAAGACATCAGGACGGTTTGTTGCTGCGATAATGATAATTCCCTCATTAGCTCCAAATCCATCCATTTCGGTTAGTAATTGGTTTAATGTTTGTTCACGTTCATCATGACCTCCACCAAGGCCAGCTCCTCTTTGACGACCAACGGCATCAATTTCATCGATAAAGATTAAGCAAGGAGCGCTTTGTTTTGCTTGTTTGAACATATCACGTACACGTGAGGCTCCAACTCCGACGAATAATTCAACGAATTCAGAACCACTGATGAAGTAAAATGGAACGTTAGCTTCACCAGCAACGGCTTTGGCAAGTAATGTTTTACCTGTTCCTGGAGGCCCAACTAATAAGACACCTTTTGGAATTCTAGCTCCCATTTTTTGGAATTTCTTAGGGTTCTTTAAGAAGTCAATTAGTTCTTCCATTTCTTCTTTTTCTTCATCTAATCCAGCAACATCTTTAAATGTTACTTTTTTACCACCTGTACTTAGGCGGGCTTTAGAACGACCGAAGTCAAATGATTTATTACCGCCACCCATTTGTTTAGTGATAAAGTAAAATGCTAGTCCAATTAATAATAGGGTTGGTAAAACATTTATTAGGAACAATAAGAATACACTAGATCCTGGGTCAACGGCTGTATTTAAAGTAAAGTTACTTTCTTCTTCAGCGTCTAATAATTTTACCATTGTTTCATTGGTTAGTGGCATATTGAAACTAAATGATTCGTTTTTATCATAATCTTTTAAGGTACCAGAAATGTTATAAACGCTTTCTCTACTTCTTGGTGTTACAACGATTTCTTCAACTTCTTTATTGGCCACTTTATCCATGAACTCACCATAAGTCATTTCATGAACTGTTTGGTTCATTGTACCAACGGCAATCATGATGGCAATTAAGAAAATGAATAGTAGGGCATAAGATATTAATCCTCTTTTTACAACTTTTTTATTCATTAAAAACTTCCTTTCTAACGATACCTAATTATTATATCATAGTTTTCGTGTTTTTGTTTATCAAATTTAGATTTTTTAAGGCCCGGAAGCCAAATTATTTGGTTATTTTGATCAGTTAGGATTGGCCAGCTATTTCTAGCTGTTTCAGAAATTTTTTCATTGATAAAAATATCTTTGATTTTTTTGTGGCCATTTAGGTTTTTTATTTCCATTTTATCACCGTTTTGTCTAGTTCTAACTATAAGGGGCAGAGAGAGTTCTTTGGAGTTTAATCTTATTGTATAGTTAGATGTATCTTCCGTTTCTTCTTTAATTAAAATTTTATCGTTTGGAAGAATTACTTTGTCTTCAAAAGTAAAACTGTATGATTTTATTTCGGTGTTTTGAGTAAAGTATAAATTTTGATAATTTTTAATTACCAACACTTTACTTGGTAAGTTTATTTTTAAGTTTGGTCTTGAACTTTCAATAATATTTAAAATAAGTTCGACGTGATTATCGGTAATTAATGAGATATTTTTATAGTATAGATTGTTTAAAATTTGATATAGGATCTTTCTTTTTATAAGTTCATCTTCGTTTTCAAACAATTTTAAGTTTAAATTATTGTTTTGATAAACTTTATTTAACTTTTCGTTTGCTTCTTTATTTATATGGTCATCATATAGTTTTAGGGTTTCACTGAATTTTAAGAATTTTAGATGAACTGATTTGTTTTCTTTTTTTAAAATAGGTAAGATATTTAAACGATAACGATTACGAGTATATTCTTCACTAAAGTTAGTTTTATCAACAGCGTATGGAATATTATTTGTTTTTACGTAATTTAATAATTCGTCTTTGGTTTTAGTAATTAGAGGCCTATATATTTTATAGGTTTCTTTATCAGTTATTTCTTGGAATCCAGAGTATCCTTTTAGACTAGATCCTCTGACCATTCTCATTAGAATAGTTTCGGTTAGGTCATCACCATGATGAGCGGTTAATAGATAAGTGGCATTATATTTTTTTATTAATTTCTCAAAAAAATTATACCTTTGCGTGCGAGCATAGTTTTCAGTATTTCCCTCATAATGGTTTATTTCCATTTTTTCAAAGATCAAATTATTTTCATTCGCATATTTTTCAACCATTATAGCTTCTTCTTGGCTTTCTTTTCTTAAATTATGGTTAACATGGGCACAGATGATGGTTATTTTTTTGGTTTTCGAAAGTTTAATTAGTAAACTAAGTAGGGCCATAGAATCAGGTCCACCCGAAGTGGCAGTAATTAGCGTTTCATTTTCTTTTATGGTTTTATCTAGTTTTTTTAAAATATCATCCAAATTAATCACCCCATTTAATAGGTTTAATACCGTGATTTACTAAGAAATTATTGGCTTTAGAGAATGGTTTACTGCCGAAGAACCCACGACTTGCAGAAAGCGGGGAAGGGTGAGCACTTTCAATGATGTAGTGATTTGGGTTAGTAATTAAGGCTTTTTTACTTCGGGCATAGCTTCCCCATAAGATAAAGACAATAGGTTTTTCTCTTTCATTTAAAAGTTTAATTACATCATCGGTGAACGTTTCCCAGCCTTTGCCTTTGTGTGACAGGGGTGTATCTTTGACTACGGTCATAATAGAGTTTAGTAAAAATACTCCTTGTTTGGCCCAGTCAGTTAAGGTATTGTTTGTCCTGGTGACTCCTAGATCACTTTTTATCTCTTTAAATATATTATCAAGTGATGGTGGTCTTCTAACTCCTGGTTCAACAGAGAACGATAGGCCATGAGCTTCACCTTCACCGTGATAGGGGTCTTGTCCTAAGATAACGACTTTTACTTCATCATAGTCGGTATATCTAAAGGCATTAAAAATATTTTTATACTGTGGATAAACTTTTTTATGCCCATATTCGTTTTTTACAAAGATTCCAAGTTCTTTAAAGTATGGTTTTCTCATTTCGTCTTTTAAGACTATATCCCATTTTTTATTAATCATTATAAATATCTCCTTCGGCTATATTTTAACATATTTTTAGGAAAAGTTTATAAAAATTATACTGTGGAAATAAAAAAACTTAAGTTTCAATTTACTCAAGTTTAAAAATACAAGTGGAATAGAGTAATACTGGGGATAACTCCAAATCTAGCGGGAATTCTAGTTGTACCAATACCTGAATTTACATATAATTTTCCGGCTTTGGTATTATAAAAGTCTTTGACATATTTAAATGAATGGTGGGAATTTTTTAAGAATTTGGTTATAAAAATTGGAATAAAGTATAAAAATATTTGACCACCATGACTATGGCCGCTTAATATTAAATCATATTTTCCGTTTATTTTATCGACGGCTTCAGGTTCATGTGATAATAGTATTTTATAATCAGATTTTACTTCTGGAAGATTTAGTTTAGGATTATATTCTATATCGGGAAGACCAATAAAGGAAATAGTTTTATTATAAACGGTTACCTTTTTTTCACTATTTTCTAGAAGAGTAAATCCTGACTGTTTCATAATATTTAAATATGTATTATAGTTACCATCAAAATAATCGTGATTACCAGAGACTGCTAATTTAGTTCCCGCTTTAATTTGTTTTAATAAGTTTATAAGGTTTTGATCATCGTGATATTTTGAATAATTATCATATAAGTCACCGGTAAAGATAACGACATCGGGATCTTGCTCATTTATTTTATCGATTATTTTCTTTAAGTGGTCTAAATTAAAATGTTTTTTAAGGTGAACATCTGAGAAGTGGAGTATTTTTAATTCATTATTTGTCTTTTTATTTAAATCAAAGTTTCTAACTTGTAACAAGTATGGTTCAATAAAAAATGAATAGATTAAAAATATTACAATTAAAAAGACTATTATATATATTATAATCATTTATCTTCCTCCAAGTTATTCGCAATTTCGACAAAAATTTCTAAAGGTAGAGCTTCGGCTCTGACAGTCAAATCTAATTTATATTTTGATAATGTTTTAGATATGTTTTCCAAATCGTATCCTTTTAAATTATTTCTTAAGTTTTTTCTTTTTTGTTTAAAAGAGTCTTTTATTAATTTAAAGAATAGTTCTTCGTTATTTACTTTTAGTTTGTCCACTTTTTTAGTAAAACATACTACAATACTATCGACATTTGGTTTTGGCATAAAGACATTACGGCTAACATCTAATATTTTAGTTATATTAAAGTAATAACTTAGGAATACAGATAGGGAATTATATTCTTTGGTTTTAGGTTTTGCTTTAAAACGGTCGCCAACTTCTTTTTGGACCATGACGACTATTTTATCAAAGTCTATTTTTGTTTCAATTAGCTTGATTATAATCGGAGTTGTGATATAATAGGGCAAATTTGCGATGACGTATAACTTTTTATAGTTATATTTTTTTATATCTTCAGCTATATCGCGCTTTAAAAAATCTTCAAAAATTACTTCGGTGTTTGAAGTGATGTTTTTCTCTAGAATTGGTTTTAAAGTTTCATCTATTTCATAGGCGATGACATTTTTGGCATATTTACCTAGTTCTGATGTTAAAGATCCAGCTCCAGGGCCTATTTCGATAACTAGGGTTTCATCATCAATTTCAGATTTAACGATTATACTGTGGATAATATTTTTATCAACAATGAAGTTTTGTCCATATTTTTTCTTGAAATTAAAATGATTTTCTTCTATTTCTTGTTTCATTTTTGAGTTTGAGTATTCCATATTGTGCCTCCTTCTTTCATTATACTAAAATGAGAAGAAATGTCCAGAAATATTTTTT